>Ga0307507_10002892_pt1 | contig 34623 bp, 36 predicted proteins | sample 7_EM_MG_FD_207223 | JGI IMG/M metagenome (GOLD analysis project Ga0307507, IMG submission 207223) | Populus trichocarpa ectomycorrhiza microbial communities from riparian zone in the Pacific Northwest, United States - 7_EM | ecosystem: Host-associated > Plants > Roots > Unclassified | place...
CAAGAACGAATCAAAAAATAACCAACATCCGAGCACAGACCAAATACAAAAGAAAAAAACCACCGTTCCTTCTCTCTTCCAAACACCATACAAATAAGTTGACTTAAAGCAAATAAGTTAACTTGAAACGAAAATACAAAATGTTCGAAAACTTCTCCTTCACAAAATCGCCTCCACCACCCTTCTACCACCGACCTACAACCCCCCCGTTGGGCCCCTATGATCCCCCACCGCCAAAATCCCTTTCGGCTCACTTGACCCTCCTATCCATCTCTCCTCCACCACCACAAGCCCTCCTCCCACCATCTCCGCCACACAGCACAATATCCTCGCCAACGACCCCAAGTGCGGATGCACAGCCATGTGTGCGCTTTCAGCGACAAATCCTAGCACGACTGCAGACGTCGGACGCGCAGATGCGCTGTCTAGAGAGACTAGTCGACGAAGTCGTATCCCGGGGTGGGAGCTTCGGGGGCTTAGGTGACGGGGCGGACGGTGGAAAAATTGGGAGGGGCGGGCGGAGGATGTCCCTACCTGGCAGCGCGGGGGTTCTTGCTGCGAAGAAGAAGTGTGGGAAGGGGAGCATCAGTGAGAAGGGTTCTGGTGGGGGTGCTGGAACGGTGGGGAAGAGAAAGGGCGTTGTTGGCGGGGTTGGGAAGAAAAGGACCAGAAAGAGTTTTAGGAGGGGGAGTGGGGGGGAGTCGGAGTAGTCCCCCTTTCTCCCTTTCCTCTCATTTTGCTTTGTTTCTCGATCGGTCGGTCGGTATCAACATAGACATACATAGGCGGGCGCTTCTTCTCTCCATTACATTATTTCACATTACATTCTTCTGATCTTTTTTTCTTTCATATTATTACCACCACCACCACAACTACCTCCTCGGAACGGGGCTTCCTATTGTTATTCTTCCCTTTTCCTTTCCTCTTTCTACATTTATCCCTATTTATCACATCATATACATTGTAAGCGGTGGCGGGAGAGGGGTTACTAAAGGCGTTTTGCTTTTTTTTTCTCTTTTCTTTCCACTCATCTTCGCTCGGTTTTTGCTTTTGCCTTTATGGTATGGAGTTCTTTAGAGGGTTGGATGGAATGGGGAGTCATTTTGCTCTTTTTTTTCTTTTCCTTTTCCTTTTCCTATTTCTTGGGAATAAAAGCGAGGTTAAACAATTCAAAAAAGTGAAAACATTATATTAAATCATGGTACTATACTGTACATTTTTTTCCCCCGTCATTTTTACATGTAAATATTAATATCATACCGCTGCCGATAAAGACAACTTCAAGTCTCGTTTCAACCTAAATCCAAAGTGAAAAGTGAGAAGGCCCTCTTCCTATTCCCTTCCTCCCGTCCTATCCATCCATCCCCCGGCGCTCAAAACCCTCCCAAAAAAAAAAAACAGAATATAAAATAAACCGAGGCGGGGCCTGTCAATCCCAACCCCAGGGAGACGGAGGACTTCTTTCTTTCCCTCCCCCGCAGCAACAAGTTCCCATAAAAACGTCATTCTGAAGGGAAAAAGAAAAATAGCTGGATCCTGAAAGTCAGTCTGGCGATCTTTTGCTGGGGGGAGGATCACGATGGAATTCTCTCACACATTCGAGCACGGTAGGTAAGTATCCCAGGAGGGCTAACGATGGAGTGGGAGGGGGGGCGTGGGGGGGATACTCTATCGATATCGTATGGTATGATACGGGTATGTGTTCCCACTTCGGCAGTGACGAACTGCCGTGGACCACCAGTAACTTACCCCTCTCGTTCCCAACCAACACAGTAGAATAGAACTGCTATCGTAGAGCACTGTGCTGTACCCTACAATGCTCCTTCCGAATACCGCGTTGCGCTACAATGGTACATAAGCTGCAGCCTCAAAAATCGACTGATCGAGAGACGGTAGTTGTCGCGAAAAAAAGTACTGTGGGTACGGTACCGCAGATCTTGCTCGTTTATCGAGTAGACTTCCTGATATAGGGTTCTTGTGTCACGTAGGGACCATAATTTAATGCAGGTGAAGGTTATCTTGTGAATGAATGGCTTGCATCAGTCTTTTTTCTTTCTCTTTCATTGACAAGGATACATTGATTGCCCTGTCATGTTATGTCCGATTGAAACTCTGCGCTTTTTTTTTCTTTTCTTTTCTTTTCTTCTATCCTGCTCTTTCTTACTCCTCTTCAACTCGGGTACGGCATTTGAGGAGTGGCTTGGAATGAATTGTCAACGAGCTAAATCGAATCAACGGCAAGTCAAGCTGGTCTACAAGTACCTGTGAATACATTTGCCGGTGGGGAGACGAGGTTAAACGTGGAGTCCTTAGGGTGTGGTTTTGTACTCTGCAAGGTTGGGTGCCCTATCGGTTTTTTTCTTCTCGATCTCGCTTCTTGTCGATCATACCCCACTAAGGCTGTCGACGAGAAGGCAAGCAGGACGAGCCTTGTTGTTTTATTCATCGGTAGCGTACCGGTAGCGTACTAGTAGTGGAGGGAAGCGCCCCCCGCTGCGCAACGCGGCTGGCCGCCCTAGCCATCATCTGTGTGTTTACATCGGCAAGAGGGACCGGCGGTTTTTTTTTTTGACGAACAAGCAGGTGGGAGCGCTCAGATCTAAGCCCACTAAATTCACATTGATCGCTGTGATGTTCGCAGGCCGCAAAACTAGAGCGCCTATCTATCCGCCAATCGTGGGAACATTTAGTCTAAATTCTAGTACAGTAGTGTAGATCAGAGAGATATGGTGTACTCGAGTATAAATGCTAGGAATTCCGCGAGCGCACCTTCGTGCGCACGACGTTAGAGGCAGTGGAGCTCTATTGTGGGCTTACCTTACTTGCTCACCCGGTAAGGTGAGCCCGGCGAGTTCTCGGCCATGACAGATTCCCAGGAACGCTCCAGGCACGGCAGGGCGTCGCGTCCTGCCCATGTGGCCAACCGACGCCGTAACATGATACGTTATGGGATCAAGCTCTAGCCTGAGGATATCTTGAGACTTCCGATAACGTATCAGTTGGCGGAGATCTCGGATGTCATATTGCCGACTAGGGCTAATAATGGAGAACCTTGCTTACTCATTCAACCTTGATCACTATGCATCTCGTCTTACAAGGCTGACCTAAAGACCTCCCCTACTTATGATACCTGCTAGCCTTACCCTCGCGGTAGACCAGATTATTCCCGGGCACACATCTCAAGCCTCGGAACTGGGATCCCTCGAAATTAGACTCCACCCGAGTCTTCTCTTGCATGGGTATTCACTGGGGGAAAAACCTCTCCCATACAGTCATAAATTGTCACTCGATGCCTCGGCAGTTCATAGTTAGCGCCTTAAACCCCGCGACCATTATTCGCCGCTATGTCCGTGTGCCAGGCTAGGAGGAAGGGTAAAACGAACGTCCAGAGGAAGTGTGCATTAAGTTCTAGAATACGGATAGAGATATAGAGATTTAGATGAGGTGGGTGGATAGCTCGGGTCGGTGAGATGAGGTTTACATACAGGCTAGGGCGAGGACCGTGATATGGGGCTAGCTTGCCGGGACAAGGTTAGGGCGCTCAGACCGTATCCTCCGTTTGCCAATGCAAGGGCGATTGGGGTCGCGTTTTGGGGTGTCTCGAATGTTTTGGGGTTTAGGGGGGTAGGTGGGTCCGAAGGTTTAGGGAGGGGTGTGGCGGGGAAGGGCTTCTAGCTCGGCTTCTAGGAGCCATATTTCAATTATCCCCGCAGCCCTTCTATTACAACGCTCTGCCCATTGCCAAAGCCACATCGCACACAGCTTAGATTCAGAAAACGTTAGAATTGATCCAGATCAGACATCCTTCAAGCCACATCCAGTGCACTCTACCCAATGATCACAAAACTTGTTCTCACAATTTTTGCCGGGGGCCCACATGCAGACAATCTCACTAGCGTCCACATCCATTCACATTCCTCACTATCGCGATTGCCCACCTCAATCCACTAGTTACCCCTCCACCCCTCATCACTCTGCAGAACTCCCTCGAGTTCCCCGCACTAACCCCCGAGACCCACTAAACCTCCCGCCTCATCTCATCAACTTACTGGCTCCGTTAAACCTTGGCCAGGACACAATAAACCCAACCCTTAATCTTGCAGAATCAACTGCTTGCCGAATACTCCTAAGTTACTCCGGTATCCCCCAGCGGTCACACCGTGATACCCGGTAAGCTGCAATGCCTTCAGAACATCGAAGCCACATTTTTTTATTTCATCATTACTTTTGTATAGGGTCATCCGACCCTGTCCACATCCTCATACATTAACTAGTTAGTTCGTCACCTGCCGGGAGCTGCGCCGGTGGGTAGAACATACAGGGTTTGTTTCCGAATCCAGAATTTTAGGTAAACAGACTCTATTTGTGACATTGCATTCTGGGGGGTTCCATGTGTTAGGCCTACATGCTGAGGCTTTCTATGCACAAAGCAAGGTTGATGGCTTGCCTGCTGTCGAGTAGCTGGTTGGCGAGGCGCGTAGCCTGGATTTAAAAAGTGGATTATTTGCTTCCCTGTGTGGTTCTGCCAGATTTGGAAAGGTGAAGGTGGAAGAGTCTCGGTTGGCCAATGGGAGGGAATCCCAGCGAGAGGTGGGGAGGGAAATGGCGCGGCGGTTTCAGATTGATACTTGTTGGCTAGAGTGTCGATGTGCTTTCGGAGTTGGAATCGAGAGATGTGGTGTTGGCAGTACTTAGGCATTCCTAAAACGTCTACTAAAAGCTATTTTTCTAGGGGGCTGCTGTAGAGGATGTGTTGGGAGTGGGCATTGGGATGTGCCGCACTGTTAGCTTCTAGATTCATCTCTCGGGAGGAGGAACGGGTGGGGCGTGAAGGAATACGCAATACCTTTTCTGCCCGCTTCTAGTTGCCCCGAACCTGCCAGCACCCGTTCTCGCACTGGGAAGGCTCAAGTGTTATGGCAGGGCTTCAGAGCAAAGGGCGCCCCTCATACGGGAACTTCAAATTAGATACTCTCGTCAGATATCATGACAACAAATGTATTTCATGCACACCAGAGGCCCCCGTCTGCCCACGGGAAAGGGCAAGCACGCCCAAACCTTACCGTAATGATCGAACCCTCGAATATGCCTTAGCTTTCCTAATAGTGACTCTCAAAGCACCTATGTTTTGTGAATCACTTCTCAAATCAGTTATACGAGAACGACCCAGTTCTCTACCCCGGCTCAGCGTCTCCTCTAACTAAACCTCCAAAGGGCAAACTCTAGTCGCTTCCAAAATTCCCCCTCCCCAACCGTCGCTTAATCGATTCCTTCAGTGTATATATCCCACAATTTAGCTCTCCAAATGCCCCGCTTGTAATTTCTATATATGTTAGGGGAAGGCGTGTTAGAAGCTCTAGCAGAACCACGTCAAAGTGCGCCGAGGGCGGCTTGGAGCGTGAAGAGGCAGCAACCTTGGGTTTAAGGCTGTCTCGAGAAGGCTGGTGGGTGGCATCATTTCCAAACCGGGTGAGAAGGTAGCCGTAAAGTGGGGTATTGACAGAAATCCCTACCCCAAATTCAATCTAAAAAGATTCAGACTGTGATCTTTTGTTCTGACGTTCCTTGTATGATGGATAGGGTTTCGGAATGCCGATTGTGCTTTTGTTAATACCCAAACACCCACTAGGTTAATAGGTTATGTGGAAGGTAATTAATTTTGACTGTATTCCTGGGGATTGAGGTGCTTACTACTTGTAGCATACTGGTACTGTCCCTTAAATCCCCAATCCGACAATGGAGCAATGGTGGTCATCAGGTATCACTCGTCATTTGAGAATCAGACTACGGAATAATGTCAGCGGAGCGAATCAAAGTAAAATAGCAGATGCAGGGTATAGGAGTCCTGCTGCAATAAGAGCTTAAATACGGCTATTACAGCGGCCTCGCTACTCTTCAATAAACGGCAAACAAGGAACAGCTGTAGTAAGTAAGGATAGAAGAGGAGCTTATGATAAAAACACCTGGTGATAACCATATTTGGTATAAGCCTATACTCTCGCACTTGAGATCAGGTCGTAACCAGATGTCAAGGCCTAAGTGACACCGATAGGAGGCACCAGGGGGTACTTCACCAGCCCGACCAAGCAAAATAACAGGTAGCTGTGTTGCATTTTGTCCTGTCGGCCTCCCGTTGGGAACGTTCGACCGGGAGTAATTCTCCAAGGTGAGAAAGCAGTACCGTGGTATCGCTTTACCAGAGCAACTCGAACATAATAACCCCGAAAAGGCTACCGGAGGAGGACTCTATATAGAAAGAAACTCAATCACTATCTCATGGTTCCACTTAAGACCCACTACTACCCCAATCAAGCCATTCAAGCAACGGCTTACCAACCCTCCCCCAACCAACAGTGGGGATCAAAATGCCAAATAGAAAAGACTTCATCGTGTTCGGCCACAGAACGATGAAAATTTCGCATCCCGTCCGCTCTGCGTTAAACAAGCATCGTATCGACCGGTTATTACTGCAGTGGGTGACCATGTGGGAATCCCGGTTGCTGAACTCTTTTGCTTTTACTTTTATTTGGGAAAGTATCCAGATTGATGGGTGGAAGTAGAGTGGTAGTCTTGAGTTCGGGGTTCGAATTGTGTGGCGGTAAGTGGGGTATAATAAACACTGACCCTTACTATTTCCGGAAATTTATGAGAAGCAGAGAGTATCTGTTGGTAAACACTATCAGCCTCTAGGGACCGAGGTAGTGGTATGGTTAGACTAAGAGGATCACGGGTTATCATTCGGTCTGGAGTCGGGATCCCCATTCCTTCGTGGGTTGCTATTCTAGGACACTATCGGAGACACAAATGGTTGACAGATTTCCAATGAAAGACACCACGCAGCCAACCCGAGTTGAAGCGGGGCCTAACACATTGGGCTAACATCCACATCTAGGGTAAACAAGATGGGCCCGTCGGCGGCCGCCCGCGGAGGTGGGCGAGAACAAGATGAGGGCAGCGGAACTGTAGGTTAGGAAAACACAAAGCTCCAAGTTGCTGTTCACAAAATCGTCAAGTCCTGTTAAGCGTTTCTAGTTTTGAGCGACGATATATTTCAAAAGGCAGCACAGAGGTCTAGCGCCCGGGGCTCGGCCATGTGGGTAATAAAAGCCCCGAGAACACCGATCACTAAGGGCCTGTTCGGCATGTCACTTCTATGCCATGAACGTGGTTCCTACGGCTCAAATCTTTCTATAAATTAAATGTTATTATTGTTATAGACAATTTAGGCAGAAGGAGTCTTCGGCAAAGCCAAAAAATATACCAATTGTTTTTTTTTCCCAGCCAGATATCTTCCTACAGCACATTTTCAAAATGATACAGAGCAAGCTGAAAATGTGAGTGTGACTTGGTTTTGGACACAGCAGTGCTTTTTTTTTGTTAAATCCTTCAATTGTTTTTGGACACAGCAGTGCATATATCGCAAATATATAGGCAGACGATCAAGATTATTGAAGATACCATGTTACAACCATGCTTATTACGTGGCACTCAATATTTGCGCTATAGCAAAACTAAAATAATTCCTAAAACAAATCTTTTAAAGTGCCCTACCCATGACTACCATTTCACGCCTCTACACCTGTTCATTAATTTCTATCCATTATCTTATTCTCCCGGCAGTAGCTGAGCCAGAACCCAGCTATCATATTACATTTTGTGTGATATAGCAGCCGTTGTCATTTTAGCCAGTTGCTCACAGTTACCCTACCTTACCTCGTCCTCGGTTGCAGGTTGTTTCGTTGCCCCATCGTGTCCGCTGCAGACTCTGCCTTGCGACTGCGGCCCCGCGCTTCACCCCACCAAGTTCCACATCACGTACCTGTACCATACTCACCACTGCAACCTCCTAGCATCCCACCAATCCAACTCAACCCACCTCAACTCCCCGATCTCCGCTAGCAGCACAGTAAAATGAAGGGAGTCTCCCCGGCAAACCCCCTCAACAACATCTACCTCCAGCTGATTCCACCCCCGCGAAACATCGCCGAATCCCAACGGGTCTACAATGCGCTACAGAAGTTCGGAAAAATAGACATGTTCCGGATAATCCGAGTATTCTTCCCTCCCCCGCCCTCTCTTTCTACTATTACAAGACTCACGCAACTTATTAGCATGACCTAACGACCAAAATGCTGGCGCCCCGCGCACACGTAATTTTCTCCTCCACAAACGCCGGTTCCTCCCTACTGTCCGCATCGCCTCTTGAAATCCCCGATACCAGGATTACGGTTAGGGCATCAGAATGCAGGTTCCCGCACACAAAATACATACGAACCAAGAGTAGCATCCACGCGATACGCTCCGCCAACCTGCTGAGTCGAAGGACATTCGTCGTGGGTGCGGCCGAGGCGGAGAAGGAGAGCGGGGGGTTACAAGAGGATACGGGAGGGTCTTTTGGGAGTGTTGAGGGCGGCGCGGACATCATCTCGAGGCTAAGGAGGAGGTTTACGGGAGGGTTTACGGGGTTCGATCTAGCCGAGAAAGGGATAGCGAAGGGGGAGAGAAAGGAGGAGAGGGCGCGGGAGGAGAAAGAGGAGGTGGTGGCCATGGAAGAGGTGGTGGCCATGGAAGAGGGGGCAGCGATAGAAGAGGGGGATGTCCAGGAGATGCAGAGTGAAAACATGGAAGAGGGGAATGTGCAGGAGATACAGTGTGAAGAAAATGGTAAGACCGGGAAGCCTTGATTTTGATATCGTGGCATGATAGATCATCGACCACGTGAAGCTCCTGTGATATCACTACCCTTAGACCACGATGTTTGTTTCCGGCATCGGTTCCACGACCCCTGCAATGGTAGCTGCCACCAACATCAATGCTGATAAAACCTTAATCATGATAAGCACTTGTGTTTCGCCTGCGCCGGGTGGCCATGTTGGTCCAGGTATCTGGCACAAGCACTCCACTTCTACTCTATGTGCTAGTACTCACGTCACCGGATTAGAGTTCCATCTTTTTTAGTGCGTCACCACCAAAACCGGAGCAACTTCAATTCGGCGACTTGAGTACGAGTACCGTACTTGTACAATCGTTTTATAGCTACAAGCCCCGCGCCGAATCATCCAGGGTAGTCTAATAGTCGCGCAGCGCTAGGCATTGTTCATCGTGCTGGGGCTTAAAGCTGGGGCAGCTCGGTTGGCATTCCAGTAAATTACTATTCTATTACCCCACCAATTCCACCCAAGAGCGCAATGACAGGGAAGGCCCCTGGAGGGTTCAACTGTGCCCGAGTAAAATACGCAAAGAGTGTGTCCCTGTGAGCCCGAAGGTTCGAAATTGCAAGATATTTCCAAACCCCCCAATTACCATATCACTAATAGATACCTCGCTGCCTAAGCTTCAGAGAATGTTACCGTTTTGATTGCTATTTGGTGATAGTGATGTTTTATCGTTTATTTGTTATAATTTGAGGACATTTTAGGATTCTTGCTTTGGGGGGTTTTTAGGTCATATCTTAGGGAGCTTGCTCTGGATTTTCGTGAGAACGCAGCAGGCACAAAACGCCACAACGGGTGACCCTTCCTAAAAAGCAAACCCGTTACGGTGTGCACAACTTAAACTCACTTGTCCTTTGTCCAGAATCAAGCCTCAAGCTTCCAACATCAAACGTTCGCAAAAACATGCGACAACATTCGATCTCCCCACGAGGACCGGTGCGACAATTTAGCCATTGTGGAAGAAAAAATAAAGGCATAGCCTAAAGTAATTTTGCATCCCGGAAACCCTTGCCGGACCCACTGGTTCCCCCCCCTTACTCTACAGAAAAAAACCTGACGTATGATAAGTTCAACTATCCTTATAGTGACTACTAAGCACGTGCTATAAGAGCCACCCAATTAAATTGCCAAAAGCAAGGGAGCATTTCTTGATTTTTGCAACACCCGAATGCTTATGGGTGATTAAGCGTGACGTTTTTTTTCTTTCTCCCTAACTAGACTATTGTGCGAACTAAGTTGAGTGCGTGTGGTAGTACGAGTACTCGAGTACTGGTGCATGGGGGTATGACGTAAACTACTTTATGATGCGTGAGAGTTAATTCAGTTATCGTTGAGGAGGAGGAGAGGGCGATATAAGAATGGGAGAGAAGGAGGAAAAGGACTTAAGTTATCGCATTAGCACCGCGAGAGGCATACCAGTGCGAAGGCCGATACACCTCCCCGCCTACCTGTGCTGTTAATCCGCCGTTATTTGTATCAAACTTATCACCCAACCAGTCGTCACCTCCAACCAACCAGAAACAAGAACCTTTCACCTTTCCAACCCTTCAAGAAGAAGAAAAGCAGCAATGGCAGTAGGAGGTATTGCGAAGGTTGCGACCTGGCTAACACGCCTCTTCCAACTCTTCTTTGCGATAATCCTAGTAGGAATCCTCTCCTACATGATCCACGAATTCCGGCACTTCCACGCGAGGACTCCACGGGAAGTCATAGTCCCCGAAGTCTTTGTATGTCCCTCCCTCCCCTCATCCCCCCTTCCTCCATCCCATACTAACAGAAAACCCCAGTCAGTCCTAGCCATGGTAATAACCGGCTTCTCAATCCTCGCCGTCTTCTTCCTTGGCTACACTTTACAACTCGTAGCTGCGTTCTTCGACTTGGTCCTGTTCGCGGGATACCTTGCCAGTTCGATCCTGCTAAGACACAACTACCACAGCCACGCCCGGAGGGACACACTCAGGAACGCGCTCATCTCTATTAGAGTCGCCCATGGCGAAAACGGGCGCCCGGCTAGGACCACCGGGCTTGTGAAGCTGTTGGTTGCGTTGTGTGTTATTCAAACGTGAGGGCTTTCCCGTAATTGTCCTATGAGGAAGGGAGACTAACGAGAGGGGCGGTGGGTAGGATTTTGTTCTTCTTCACGACAATTTTGAGTGTAGTGGTTGCGAGAAGGGCGGAGAGGGAGAGGGGATTGGGCGAGAAGAAGAAGCATCATGGTGTCGTTTAGGAGAGGTATGGGCGGGGAGGAAGTTAATTTTTAATAACGGATGAACGGTAGTGGGTATGCCTGGCATGGATTGAATTGAATCGGATTCGGATTGGATCGGAATTGCAATTGTTGTCTGGTTGTTTGAGCTGGTTGGTTGTTGGTTGGTTGATACCAGTGGTGTAGCAACTGTTCATGCAGTATGATAGCTTTTTTCGTTTTATGGCCGAATGATATTGGCTTCCACTCGCTGTGTCAGAACCGGGCTCCGGTTGTGAGATAAAGCTCCGATGTCTTGGTGAATGGGCAGTAGGTAGAATATGGCAAACGCACAATAAGACAAACTGAGGTCCGTTTTTAAGTTGCCTTGATGCATAACGACATTAGAGGAGGTATAATGCCACACAGCAGAAAATCAGACCTTAATCGCCGGCCCCGGACTTGAGGGCGGCCTCAGCGCTCAGATATCAACTGCTTCTATGACAGATATGTACAAGTAGGTAGGCTAGAAAATGCCTCTCGCGGGGGTTCAAGGGCATCCCAAGCAGAATAGCTATTATAGCTTAGCTCAGGGTGCAAGACATCACCTCCGTGCACGATAGTAGTCCCACCCAGACCATCCACGGCAAGCTCAAAGCCACCACCCTGGAGGCCCGTAAGCACCGCATGCAAATATCATAAGTTATCAGAACGATCTGAGAAAAGAAATTGAATCCCCCTCCCCACCATAACCAGACACGAAATTACACCTAACCCCACTGACACTAACGGCGGGTGGACGGCGAGCGGACGCTGAGGCACGGTATCATATCTAGAACTCTAGCCCTAGAAACCTCTGCCTGCAGGCCGATGCTTTTGAATCAACGTGGTACATGTCATACAAGAAGCACGGGGATTTTCTTAATCCATTTGGACCTATTTCGTTTATGGGTGTTCACCTTTGGCGTGTGCAGTAGCACTACCAGTACAATATTGGTTTAATGCGTGTTATCAAAGCAGGGGTAGATTTGAGATGCCCGGGGTATCTGAAGTCCCGCCATTACGCAAACGGCCAGACCAATCGATAGTAGACTACTGTGGGGTAAAGTACCGGTACTATACGGGTCTGGATCTATTAACGCGGAAGCTGCTGATTGGGACCACACGAGTACCGGTTCTCACAAGAGAAGGGAAGAGGAGTAGATGATTACCAGCAAATTTCAGAAGAGAGTGCTGTATAGCTTGATGATTTGAGAGTGGGAGCGCCGGTACCGATGCTCAGCCAGCAGGGAGAGGTGAGTCTAGTCCGCCGGACACAGCCCTCCATACCCCGAGGCCGAACCGGACGCACTGCGATAATTTTAGTATGCCCAAAAACAGAAGTAGATTTTAGCGCAATCTAGAGATCAAAGAAAGGCGCCGTGTGATCAGCAATAAGCAACTTTAATAAGAAAACACACCAGCACAGCAACGAAGAGGTAATAAACCATACCGAAATAACGAGCAGGTATCGCACAGTACGAGTTTAAAACATGACCCAATCATCCACATTACATCCGTTCGCCAACCAACGACCAAAATCCCCTCGCGTAGGTTATGTGTTAGAAGGATGTGGTTGATTCTAGAAGTTACAAGAGTGCTGCAGATCGTTCTGGAGTGTTGTAGATTGTTCGGGGGCGTAGTAGATTGTTCTAGTACTTTACTGGTTTGCAGAGAGGGTTATGCCGACATGTCCCCCCTCTATTATCACGGGAGTGTACGGAGGAATGGGACATGCGGAGGAGAGCGGAGAGATACACAGATAGGTGTGGTGATCCATAAAAAGATCAAGATGTGTTACTTGTGCTTTATTTATACCTGTCTTTACCGTTAGTTTGGTTTTAGAGAGTGCAAACGAAGTTGTGGAAGCTACATCTCCATCCTTCCTACATAGCGCCCAAGTCCTAAGTGAGCCCTCTCATTCTACTCCCACCGCTGTGCTATCCATTTCCCCCACTAACACCGAGTAAGCAAACTGCGATTGCGCTACCGCCTTTGATGAGTTCGCACTTCGCAACCATAACCTCAGCAGCAGCTCGCCCTCTTCTGCGACTGCATTCTTGATCGCAGCTCCGTAGTTGCCTCTTTAGAATTCCTTTAATGATGAGATTATCCTGTGGATGCTTCTTCTGCACGTGCGCAGCGATGCGGGTGGTGTCGCTGTGGAGCTCCTAGAACTGCCGGTGGGGAAGGGTGAAACGGGGACATACTGCCCGTCATAAATAGCGAAAAAATGACTTTGTGCGGGGAGATTATAGGGAATCGTTCCGGCGGGACGATCAAGAAGTGGTCTTCCTAGTGGGAGGGCAGCTACCTTGCCCCTGCGAACCGCTTCGCCAGTAATCAGGAAGCAATCCGGCTGGATGATCATTTCGATCTGAACAGTAATAGAGTTTGAGTAAACGACGTAAAGTTAGACCTCGTCCTCGCAGCGCCAAATCCACCAACCTCACCACGTCCGAGTTTGCGCTATCTCCACCTCCTCACCCTCCGTTCCCCTAACATCCTACCTATTCCATATGCTCGCACTCATGCCTACCCTCGTCCTCACGCCCGTGCTCGCGAGCCTTCGCACGGCCAGTCTCAACACCAACCTCTCTTTTCAGCACTGACAAGCCCACCCCTGATGAATCGGTGACTTCATTACGGGTCCAGACAAACCGAAGCCTTAAGTAGTGCGGCATATAGTAATCCACCCGCATCGTGTGTGTTCAGGGTCTGGCTGCGAGCTGTAAGTTGCGTAACCTAGAGAGGATGTACTCGAGTATGCATGTATCTGTTGAGTGTTGTAGGGTACCGGCAACTACCCTCGTTGTGTTGTGGAGAGCAAACCACCATATCCCAATGATTCACACTCTCAAAATAAGATCACAAAAATCACCTTCATCCTCCTCACCATGTTTACCGATAGTCTATTCAAACTCAGCATACTGATAATTAATGTGCTTCACCCTCACACTCACGAAATTAATTGATCAACCAATTAATTAATAAATACCAACCATCCAATGGGCGTAATGCTTCAACCATCCTTTGTCATCGATCTCTCGAAAGCAAACTTTGGTAGCCCCGCTCACTGGTGTGCCAAACACGGGAAATAAGGATGAGGTCATCTTTGTTGGTTGCAGGCAGACAGGCAGCAACGATCGATCCACTCACTCCAAACCCGAGACGGACACCACTTCGCAGCTTCTGCGCGAGCTGGTGTGGGCAGGGGGGCGGGAGAGACCGGATTAGGTTGTTAGTTTGGAAGATCATCGGGATTCGGTCGCATACCAGTGCCGACTTTCCGGCATTCGTTGGTTGGCCCGTAGGATACGGTACTCCAGCAGAGTGATTGTTGGACGAACAGCACACGTGGTGGCGAAGCGAGATCCTCAGTAACTCGACCAATGTTGAAACTGCGCACGCAAATGAAGCAGCACCAACAACACAGTGCCGTAAAACAGACAACGAGACCATCTACGAGTACTCCAGATTGCTATGCACCAAGTTACCAAAATAGTATCCCAATCGAGCGCCATGGCCTCCCCAAAGTACCCGACGAGTCGCGATTCTCTTTCATCGATCCTCCTGCAAACACAACAAAGAGCCTTCCACCCTCCATTACGTGCATTCGCTAAATAAAGCACCACTCGAGCACCAAATATCACTCGAAATTCTGAAACCACCCTTCGAAAGTGAACCAGCACTCGAGTGAGCAATGATGAACAAGCCTAGAGTGTTCGTGAAATGGTTTGTTTGTTTCAACAATATAGAGAACTAATGTTTCAAGATAGACGAAACGGAGTGGTGTTTGAATGTTCAAGGTCGTTCGGGAGGTTATAAGAGCTTCCGTCTTCAGCGGTATGATTAATCAATAACAGTACGATAATAGACTTTCTTAACGTTTGCACACATACACAGCATTCTTTTGCTTTAATTTTTCACTCCTGCTTTTACTTCAAGCTACTTTACTTACTCCACAAGGACGATGCATACCCTCTCCACTCTACTCTTCTTCCTCCTCCCCTTTGCCTCAGCGCACATGGACCTAAAGTACCCCGCCCCCCTCAACCACCCCGAAAACCCAAACACGAATGCGGGCACCGCAGACTTCAATTACAAGTCCCCCATCACTGCCGCGGGATTCCCGTGCAAAGGCTACCACAGCCTCCTCGGTACGCCAGCCGGAAAATCCGTGGAGACTTGGGCTGCGGGATCGACGCAGAACTTCACGCTTGGTGGCACGGCGGTGCACGGCGGCGGGAGCTGCCAGGCGTCGATCAGCGAGGACGGGGGGAAGACGTTCCGCGTCGTCAAGAGTTATGTGGGCGGGTGCCCAGCAGTTGGACAGGCTTTTAAATTCGTGGTGCCGAAGGAGGCGAAGAGTGGGGATGCGCTTTTTGCTTGGTTGGTTTTCTCCCGACAAACTATTATAATCCCTAACGTTTGCTAATTCGGATGGTGTAGGACTTGGTTTAATAACCTTGGCAATAGAGAAATGTACATGAACTGCGCAGCTGTTACGATCTCTGGTGGCGGGAGTAAAGGACTCTCAGACCTTCCCGAGATATTCCAGGCCAATTTGGGCAACGGGTGTGAGACCGTGCCGAATAAAGACCTGCTGTTCCCGACTCCTGGAAATGATGTCGCCATTGTGAATTCGGCGGCAACTGCGCCTGTGGGGCCATGTGGGCTGAATGCTCCCGCTGGAGCTAGCTCTTCTGCCCCTGCCCCTTCTGCCCCTTCTGCCTCTTCTGCCTCCTCTGGATCCTCCGCTACAGCCACCTCCGCCACCTCTGTCTCCCTTTCGTCACCCACAGCCTTCGCAAACCCAACCGGCTGCATGTGTATCTGCGGCGGCCCCAGCGGCTACGCAGTCAATATCCTACCGATCTCCGCCGTCGACAACATAGTTGACAAGACGCCCGCTGCCTTCATCATAGATCAACTTCCTACCATTACTGAGATTACCCCCTCCTCCTCCTCTACTAATTCGGTTACTTTGGCTTCGGCTAATGGTAAACCTCCTACCATTACAGAATCCTCGCCGTTGGTTGGTTACCTAAAGCCGACAGCAACGATAGTTAAGATTTCCAGCAGCGAAGGAGTGAGTGTTACGACGACGTCACTGTCTGTTGGTCAAGAGCCGACAGGGGTGAAGCCTGGAATGGCTTATAGGTTCCGGAGGCGGCAGATAGACTTGTAGAGTTGTACTCGAGTACCGTACTCTGGTACTTTAGACTGCATTTCGAAAATAGCTTTTTTCTCTTAGATTTCTTTTTATCTTTTTATCTTTTTGTTTTTGCCGGCTAGAGGAAGGAAGTTCAATCCCGATACCAGCACTCTCTCCGGCGTTTACTCTCATTTCTGTGTTCTTTTTTTTCTCTCTTTCTTTCTTTCTTTCTTTCTTTACTTCTGGTCTTCTGATCCCCTTTCTTTTTCCTCGATCCATTCATTTACTGCAGTGTCGGCACTCATACTTACTCACCTTAGTCCCTCCTTCCTCCCTTCCTTATGTTCCTCCCTTCCATAGTTAATACCCACTACTATATCCACACTCCTTATCCAACACCCCCTAACTCATCCATTCATTCACTTCGTCTCATTTCGGCATCACTTGCACAAAATACCGGTAGACCATCCATTGCGTGGGTCATTCTGTCCTTCCTTCCTCCTCCCCTGCTTCTTTCCTGGTCCCGAGGGACCTACCGTGCCACCCCTTTCCCCTTTCTATCCCAGCGCATTGAACCACACTCCTTCTCAAGCTTTATCTATTTATACTCATCTATTAATTTACGATATTTACATTCATGATCGATCCCTATCGCAGCGCTCGTAGCAGACAAGAGGCATCCGGAAATAGGGGCCCTGAATTTTGTATCGCCGTTCAATACCGGTACACAGACAGCGAATCCCTGTTCTCTGGTATTCCTTGCCCGATACGAGGCACTGACACTATCGTTGTGCTTATTCTCCTTTTCGATTGTTGTGATTGCTGCGTTGGTAATTTACTACACCTACTCGTAACAACTGTCAATGCGTCTGTCGGACGCGTAAAGTAGATGTGCACAGCGAAACTGGGGGGGTGGTGGCGAACAGGGGTATTTTGTGGGCAAAAAGTGAATTCGTCAAAGTAGGGTAACAAATCTAAAAGGGCACTTTGTCAATGACCCTGGTTCGCCACCCGTCCTGTCTCGCAATGCCCCCTGACAGAGACTGCATCAGATTAGATCAGATTATGTTCCCGAACTTGTGAATGTTGGATTACCGTATGACATTAAACTTAAAAGTGCCGCATACAATAATCCAGCGAGAACCGAAGTACTATTTTTTGTAGAGGCACCCGTAGGCGACAAACAAAAATGTATGACATGCAGCATGATACTCGTAAGTGTCTGACATGTGATTCCGTGATCCGGAAGCCCTGTGATGCAGCTAATGCCCTAATAGGTCGGTGGGAATGAATGAAAAAAATTTGACCCGTCTAAATTTGACCCGTCTACTACTCTCTAATACAGACCAGTAACGAGAACCACTACCGTAGCAAGAACTACCAATAACAACTACCAGAGGCACCAACTGCTCTTGATCACATCCGGGCTGATCAGACCAATCTTCAAAGTCCTTCCTTCACCCATTCAGAATACCAGGGCATTTCTGAGTAGCGTTATGCGGGACACCTAAAACCAATTCCAGTTGCGCTAGTACTCGTACATCCTCATACAAAATCAGTATCCTTGCTTAACACTAATATCATGAAAGAACCGTAGTTGATAGCGTTGGAGAAGAGCGATTTTTATGTAGCCCTATGCTTCCCTCCCTCACTATTAACCCTGACTATCGATTTTAGTCGACAACAAGGTCGATTTCAGATGCTCCGCATCATATCATAGAACCATAAGCACGCCTCGCCTTGGCGAAAAATTGTATCGCTCGAGATCGTACCTAATATCATTATGGCAGCGTTGTCATCAGGAGGAGGTTACCTTGTCATGTGTAAGCTCCCCATGTCTAAGAAGAAAGAAAGATTCTTCTTCCCACCGGTGTGCGTGCAGAAGATGTGCGCGCGCCAAGCTATCCGCCAAACAAGAAATTCTGGAGAGGGAAAACGCCCTAGTCCACGCCGTGATTAGCCACCGGGAGGGTCCCGCACGACATCTTTCCCGTACTGCCTCCGCACGTCATCCCATCATACCGTACACACGTGAATCCCCCACTTCGCCGTACTGTACCCCCATGCCCCCCCCCCGCCATACGGCCCGTCGTACCGGCGCAACTAGCAAACGCGCGACTCTAAATATCACGGAGCCGCCGGAGGTTTTTCACACTCCTTGTCTGTTTCTTACGCTTGTCGTAAGATCCTTCTTCAGTTCACTATTAGATCATAACATTAGCACATGACAGGTCCAGTTTGGCAGGTTGTCTGAGGTTGCGATCCGACGCGTCTAGACCATACTTACGATATCAGAAAAGGACTAATCCTTCTTAGGAGCACTTTTTTACCTCTAAGCCCTGCGATCAAAGTGGCCCGCTAGAGGTAGCGAATTAGCGGTACCAGTTCTAGAGATCTTACGAAACCAAGGCCCGAGATAGTTCCGAGTGAGCGGGTGTGAAGTCGGGTTTGCCCCGAGACGGTCGGCCTCGCTGGGGGCTGCCCGGGGTACCACAAGTCCGGGTGTGGTTTGGGGCTAGAGCTGGCTGAACCGGGGTTTGGGGTTCTTGGAGAAGAGGGAAAAAGACGGAGATGTCCGAATAATTGTGGTGGAAAAAGGAAGTTTTTTATGTCGGTAGTTGGGGAAACGGTAAGCCTAGATTGCGGGAGGAGGGAAGAGGCTACCGTATGCCCTTGATACCGTACCCTGCTGCGGGAGGTTCCAGGCTGTTTGCGAGTATCATACTGAACAGTGCTAGTGCTGCCCGGTATTGTGAGCGAGCTCGCGGGCATTCAATAGCTTGGTAATAGTGTTAATTTGCAAAGGATCCCCTTTCACAGGTGAATACCGTACCTTGGCAAATGTCTGTCAACGGTTTTTGCCAAGGAAATTAACAGCAGTTAGCGCGTCCCAGATATTCCCCCCTGCTCCCACTTGTGCAGTGACTCTAATACTGCCGTACCGTAGTATCCCCATGTAAAACTGAGACATTCCCATTTCTCTCTATCAATGTGCAGAGGATTGTCCACTCTAATAGAGTCATGGTTCTCATTAGACTGGCGGTTGAAAATCCTTTGGTGGTTAGAGATGGACAATGCTTTCTTGGCCAAGTACGGTACGGTACTCGGGTTACTCTACAGACGCCTCTTACCATAGACTGCAGCAGGGCGCCGTGAGTTATCATATGTCGCCAAAGTATTACACGTGCATATTAGGTCAAAACTTTTTCTCCTTTGCAATTACAAGTTCTTCAAGGCATGAACTTATTCTCCCTCCCTCCTTATCACGCGATCAAGCGAGAAGAGAGTGGGGGTTGTTGATGCACCAGAGATAAGATCACCAAGGACACTCACTCGCTCGCTTGTGCAACCTTTCGGGATGTTACTTGTAGTTAACGAAATGAGAGTTGGTTTCTTTTTCTCCTCCTCTCTCGCCCCGCCCCACCCAATTCCGTGGATATGGCACCGAGTACGGTACGGTGCGACTCTAGCAGACTGTGTTTGTGCCAAACTGGACTGAAATGTCTCTTTTTTGTCTTTTTTATCTTTGTTTTCCCCTCTCCCTCCACACATCCCTTTGATTGCTTCAATGGTAGTGTTGCAGTCGGGGAGGGGGGAGGTACCGGTAGCCTGGGCGTGTGATGGATGGACTGGGGTACAGTCGGGGAAAAATGGCTCACTTTCCGGCAGGCAGTAGGTGCTTGTAAGCCATGGTGGTGGTCACAATGGAATTTGTGAAAACTTGGAATTTTGCCATGGTGAATAGATGGGGAGAAAGAAAGAAAGAGGGCCCGAGCGGGTGAGGGGGGGGTGGTTCGCTCTTCATACCGACATTTTGGTCGGATGTTGATGATGTCGATTGGCACGACGGCGCATCTGAGAAAAGGAAGGAATTTGAGGCAGAGCTAGAGCTAGAGTTGGAGTTGCAAGTACTCGTACAAGTACTGTACGGTAACCAACAACGTATAGCACGGTAGTATCATAGGTAGGAGTCAATTGCTTGATGTGGGATTTCACTCGAACAGTGCGTGACACACCAGTATTCCTCAGAGAGGGGCCTTGTTGAATTATCTTGAAACTGTTGGAAGGAGGAATGGCCTTCTTCGTCTCTGCCTTCCCGTGGTGCAGCGTGGGCAGGTATGGCAGATGTGGTACTAAGGCGGTGATACTCGTGCCACTGCTACCTACATTTTGCCAACAACCGATACCAGACATTATTCCCGTCAGTAGTAAATTAAGTTACAACTTGTTCGATTGTCACAACAATTAGCGAGTGGTGCAAACTTGGAAACTTTTAACAAAGGAAAAAGAGCCATTAGTTAGGAGGCCAGAAAGGAAAAGAGCGGTACGATCTTCCCATTCCATCTATTTATTCGTGTATGCCAAATGGGCCGTGAGCACCCATCCCGCTCGACGGTTCACTTCGATAATCCTAAAAAAAGAGTTTCTCGTCAATGCAGTCACTTCCCACATCACAATTCTCCGGAAACCGAGCACCGTGCGATTTCCCAAAGGGGCAAAGTTTCTCAGCAGCGCTTGTCCTGGCCCAGTGCCTTGCGTCATGTAATGTAATGTACGAGTACTCGAATAAAGTGGTTGAACCTGATGGCCGGGCCGCTGGGACCTGCAGGGATTCAGGAAGGGGATGACTTTTAGGGAAGATCGGAGTCAGGGCCTTTGTTTATGTAAGGAAAGGGGATGGCTGATGGTGAGGGGGATGATGGACTGATGGACTGATGGACTGATGGACTGATGGACTGATAGACTGATGGACTGATGGATGAATGGATGGGAAGAAGCGAAGGGGAATGGGCAGACCTGTGTCATGCGATGTTACAGGTAGAATCCATCACGGCTTGGGGCTTCAGCTACTCTGGGATATACTTTTGGGGGCGGTGTTGGAGATGTGGAATAAATGAATACTGGTACCGTACCGTACTCGAGTAAATGGATGAATCAATGAAGGGACGGGCGTGCCTTGACGGAAAGTCGTTGGATGTATTGTAATATCGTAATATCATGCCCGTGCCCGCTTGTTGAGGGCGGTAGGCTTTGCCGTGGCGCACAAGTTGTGGACATTTTGTGGGAGATGGCTTGATGGTGTTACCACCGCACACCACTCTTGTGACTATGATGGAGATGGGCAGGGTACGGTAATTTGAGATTGAGCGTTGGACGGACGGTGTGGTGCGGTGCGGGTCTTGTCTTCCCTCTTGGGTTATTGCTATTTTGCCTCCCCGAAGACTCTGCGACTCTGCTCAACTTTACTGGGTCAAGTTCAAAAGGGGCTCAGCTTTTTTTTCTTCACTCGAGTCACTTTTATCGTAGTTTCTATCCTTGGGGTCAATATATTGATGGTTGTGGTGAATATGGGACGAACGTGGTAATTCGGTGGCCGCTCGGGGGGGGGAGAATCTGGAGAAAAATGGGATGGTTGGTTGGTAACCTTCACTCGGCCTTGGTTGCTTAGCTGAGGACGGGGGGGAGCAGGGCAGGGAGTAAGGAGGAAAGAGGATCCAGCCCCAGCCTACTGCTGATGCCTGCCAGGAACAGAGTTGATCCCGATTCCCGACCACTTGCAACCACTTCCCTGAACCCACCCGAGGACCTCAAACCTTGCACCTTTTCGTCATTGCACCCTCTCCACCCACCACACCAAAAATTCAACACTCCTTTCCTCCTCCTCCTTCTCCGCCTCTCCCTTCTCCTTCAGTGTTCTCATCCCACATCGCAATCTGGTGTGTTCGCTCATTCTTTTTCTTTTTCTTTTTTTTCCTTTTCTCTCTTCTCACACCTCCCCAACGCCGTCCGCTCCGTCGGGTTCACTCTTTAGTTCTCCTGCCTTTGCTGTGTCTCTCCTTTTCTCTCTTCTCTGCGAACGGCAAGGTGGTGTGTGGTGTGCCTCTCTCTGTGCGGTGTCAGAACTTCCAGAGCCTCACGTCAGAAAAGCACCAAATCAAAACAAACCCCCCAAATACTAACCGATCCACCCTTTTTTCTTACAACACCTTCCTACTTCTTGCATACCTTCCCTTTGCCGAATTTCGTCGGCTCCAATTCGTCTAGGGCTCTACTCGTACGTGGCAGCGAACGAGGCTATCACTGCGATTACGTGCATTGATCTGATCTGAAGACGAGGCAATTCACACAACAAGAGGGTAGCTTTTTTTCGTCAGCCTCCTTCTGCCACTAATATACTAATCCGAGAGCCGCCTGTGCCAGTCCCATTCATGACCCTTTCACCTCTCGCGTAAAAAATCCAGAGTAAACTTTGAGATCCCTCCTGGTCATTTGTTGCGCCGGGAAGGGGATTGGGAGCGAGGGATTAGGAATTTATCGACAGGCATTATGGCGGCTTCTACACCACGTTCTCAGTTATTGGCCTCGGCCCCTTCGACTGAATCATCACCACCTCCTTCCCCAGTTCCGCTGCACGCTTCTGCTTCGACACAGCAATCCAGTAGTGTCGAATTTAATCACCATCATAGACATCAATTTCTGCCTTTACCTTCTCATCAACCCCTTGCTGCATCAACATCCGATCATCCAAATATACCCACCACCCTCCGCAACCAGTCAGCCGTCCGGCCACGCCTTCCAGGTCGACAGGAGACTCCACCCTCCCCTCCCAATTCAGTTCTGCTTGATCAGTCCCCAACCTCTCCATCTCAACCTACACTTGCAGAACCTATTGCGGAATATCCCTCCTCACGTCAATCAATTACTGGAACAAATGTGGAGGGGCCGGGAGTTACTGAGCATCAAACGCCACCTCCGTCACTAAAGGACAGGCTTGCCCGGGCCTTCAAGGGTCACAAACGTGGGGAATCCGATGTCAGCATGTCCACGAATATCAATCCCAGAGACGGTGCTTCAACATCGAACCATCGTCGTGATGATTCCAACTCGACTGCGGTCACTTCAACCATCACCGCAGCTCAAAACATCAAAGATAACAACGCCGTTCTCCAAACCTATACAGCCAGGACTAACCTGGGATTTTCCCCCACAAGGCCCGACTTTTACTCACACCAGTGGGCCTCACCAATTCGTCCCAATAGCCAAAATCACTATACTTACGGTCATGGGGGCATAAAGCGGAGGATTATGAATGGGGGAGAAGTCCGTGTCGAGATTCTACCACATCCGAGCGTGATTGCAGAGACAAGTGCTCATGATGAGGAGGAGGAATCCAATTTGTTTGAGGAATACGAGGAACAGGGGGGTGGTGATGCTCAGAAAAGTCATGGTATCAATCGTGTGAGCGATGCTCAGCATGAAGAGAGATACCTTATTGAGACACCGAATCCCCTTCGCCGTGGTGACCAGCACTCACAGAGCGACCTCGATAATTACCTTCCACCATTGAATCGTAGTCCGGCAACCATGGGAGACTCTTCATCACGCAGCCAAACAGCAACCACTTTCGAGACGGGGTTCTCTGGCGACAACGATTCTTCGGGAGATAGCCGGGAGCGTAGGTATGTCGAAGAATCAACAGCCTCTTTTGGGTTCGAAAACTTCCACATGGGGTCTGAGAACGATAGTTACTTTGCCGGGTTGCCGAGTCCTAATCCCGACAGCGGCTCTACGCGCACGGGCCTCTACAGCTCGAGTGGTATGGCGAGTAGTGGGGTTTTGGCTTCCTTGAGCCAGGGAGATCTCAGCACACAAAGAAGGAGTAATTCATCACTGGGGGGCTACACTACGAGTAAGAGTAGTGGTGGGGTTATGGGTAGACCAGGATTGAGTAGGAATCATTCAAGTAGCTCTCACCTCCTGGCTCTCCAGAGAGGGACCCAAGTACCTAGCTCAGGAAGTGCCGGTAGCCCGATGGAGGATGCTCTTGCCAAAGAAATAAAGAGGCTGAGTAAGATTTCAGCAGGAAGTGGCGTTAGTGGTGTGGCTATTGTTGTCACTTCAGATGAACCTGCTTCTAGCTTTGGCGAAGACTCCGACGATGACGCTGACGGTCGGAGATGGACCAAAGAAGAGAAGGGCAAGGGAAGGGCTCCTCGTTCTGTGGATAGTGGTAATGGGGGCATGCCCGAACGTAACGGAAGTGACCTGCAGCTTGGAAACCACGGGGGGCGCCATCGTTCGGGAAGTGGAATTAGTAGAGTTAGTGGGTGGTCTTTGGAAGGTCAGAGTAGTGGAGCTGGTAGCGGTAGTGAGGGGGGAGATGATGATTCGAGGGGACTGCTTAAGGGTGTTGATCAGGCTAAAAAGCTGAAATCTCAGGTGGCTCCTAAAGGAGTGTTGGTGCATGAGGGAGATGAGAGATACGATTTGTGAGTTCCCCTTCCGTCAAGAAGTCATACACATTAGATTAGACAGCAGGCTCTAACTATGGATAGCGTCTACCGCATGCGCCGTACCCCAGATGAGACGCCCATCCTGGTTCCACAGTATACCTTCTCGTCTGAATCTTCTTTCCCCAATCGCAACGCCCTTACTTTGCCGATACCTGCCAAGATCTCGTCTCTTAACCTTCGCGGCGCTGATCACATCCCTCTCGCTACGCGCTACGGCAGCTCTCCCATTACAAAGCCCGAAGGGGCTCTTGTCCGACCTCCTGATCTGAACGATTCTTACTATGGCGGTATGATACGGGGCGACCAAGCTGATGATTCTTCCGCTCACTCTGAAAGATACTCTGAATCGCATAAGTCTGTTGTTCAATCTATGAGTGATAATCGGATTGGGGAACTGGTCCATCCCGCCCATAGGCAAACTTCACGTGTTTCTCAACATAATAGAGGTGTGGTTTCGATGGGAAGTCTGGAGGGTATCACGGGGATTGGTTTGAGGGCAATGCCCTCCCCGGGGCTTTCTGGAGGCAGATTCGCTGGTAGTAGTTTGGCCGATACCAGTGATATAGGCCATCCACTCGAAGATACTACCGCTAAGAGCGATGTTAATCCGAAGAGAGTCCGAATGAGCGACGACATTACTCCTGCCCCTCAACATTACTTTGAGCGCGAGCCTAAAGTTCAGAACAAGCGCAGGAGTTATCATCTTCCCGCTCTGGGTTCCCGCCCTATGAGACCGAAGAATTTGCGTAGGAGCATGACTCCACATCTTTACGCCCCTAGACCACCTGGCGATTCCTCGAAAGATCTTGCTGACATTGAGAGCTTGCCTGATAATGAGCAAACCCTCAGTTATAGAAAGAGGGAAAAGAGGGCTGGAAGACTCCTCCTTGGGCTTTGCATGCTTTTCCCTCCTCTGCTCTTGTTGGTTGCTTGGGGAGGATTTGATGTTACGATCGAGGGGTTGACTTCTGGTCAAGTTAAGGGTGTCGGAAGGGTGGAGAAGAGAATTGCGGCTTGGGTCGGTGGTACCTTTGCAGTCTGTGTGGTCGCTGGTATTATTGCTGGTGCGGTGGTGGTTTCGATTTAGCTTTCACTTTTTCCTTTCTCATCACTGGGCGGTTTCCCTTGAGTTTGGGTGGGTGGTGCATTTGCTATTGTTTCCGCGCATTGGTTTTTTTCTTCTTCCATTCTTATACATTCTAGGGAGCTCTTTAGGGCATTGGTAATCTTTTTTCCCTCTCTTTTTTTTTTCCGGTTCAGGTGATTCCATATCTGTGGTGCGATTGCATTATCATATCATTTTTCCATTCGTCCCTGGTGTCATGTAGATGGCTACCTTTTTTTTCTTTCTATTTTTCCCTTTTCCTTCCTTAGCCATGATATTATTGCCCTTCATTTCATGTATTATTATTATGCCCCGTATTTCCCCCTCCCTACAAATTTCCTCCATATCACCACCGGAGGAAATTATATTAATGACGGTACGATATATGCCGTGAATGGCATAGGGGAAGGTGGTTAGGGGTCAGGTTTGGCGGCGCAAAAAGTTGGGATTTAAACTGTATCATTATTCGGATTCCTTTTTCTTTTCCTCTGCTTTTCCATCCTTCTTGTATTATTTATTTTACGGGACGGACATGGTACCCGGTCATTTTTCCTTTTTCTTCTTGTCATGGGGTACGGGTTTGTTGGGAAGAAGGGAGTTTGTGCTTGGGGGGAGGCTCTTTGACAGTTTATTAGTTTTGAGTGATGGTGTACCGGTAGCTGATAGGTTGCTTGAAAGCCGAGATGGACGGAGTCGGAAGGAGAGATGGAGCGGGGTGTGTGTTGGAAGGGCAAATAAGATAAAAACAAAGAAAAAAGGGATTTTCCAGGCCGGTAGTTGGTAATTTCTTATGCTTGGCTTTTGGTGCCAGTCGGGGGAGGGGGAGATTCTTTGCACTAGCCCTACACTACGGTTACTGTACCGATGTCGTTAAAATTGAATTGTGGGTCTAGTATCTCTCTCCATGATCGTTCGCTCGCCAGGTCCAAGAATACCACGTGGGGCGGATGGGCGGATGATTTGCTTGCATTGCACATTGGAGATCTGACGGGAGCGGGCGTTCTTGGATTGAGCCAGCGTCTCTCTCATTCATTCGGGAGGTGCGCCGGTGTGTGCTGTGCTGTGCTGTGCTGTTGCGCTGTGCTCGACGTGCTGGGTAATGTGGGGTTCGGTAGGTGGGAGTGCCTTCCACCTTTATTATTATTATAATACCCTATTCCCTATGCGAGGAGGGCGGGATGTGGGGCATATTGTAGGCTGTAGGCCTTAGGTGTAAAAAGCCTATCTTCGCACTTTTGTGCTTTCTGCCTTGGAGAGTCGTCGTTTTGTGAAAGAGTACCGGTAAGCCCTTGTTGCGGCTCTTATGCAGCATCAGAATGTTCCATCCGACTCTTTGTCCCATTGAAATCCCTCCCTCCCGTTACGTAATCAGCCCTAGCCACAGCAAATACAGGAAAAGGAGGAAGCAGAAAACAACACTTCCCAAGTTGGACTCTCATGACTAAGCCCTGCCGCGAGCTTTCGCCCCTCCCCAGCCCCATCGCGTTTCTGCGACAACGCAGCCAACCCTTCTGCGCTGCGACGCCATTTCCAAATTTCCCTTCATTCTTCTTTCTCCCTCGACAACATCCTGCTCCATCCGTCCACACTCTCGTTCCCCTATATCACCATCTCAACCTGCTGTTCTTGCTTCTTGCTTCATCTCCTCCTCCTCTCGCTTACATCGAGCGGGTGTCGGGGTACAGCAAGCGAGGAGAATCCGTAGGGGTTTCGCGTTTGGTGCTGTATTTTTTTTTTTTTTTTTTCCTTGAAAGAGAAAAATTCCAGGGGTGTGTGTGTGTCTGCGAAAAAAAGCGTGTCAACCGATCCTCCCTCTCCACCAGCTCCACCTCCCCCCAGCCTGACCGCAAACCACACAACAACAAACTTGGCAAAAGGCGGTGCGAGAGAGAGTAAGAGAGACGATATCCTTTTTTCCTTTTCCCTTTTTCTTTCTTTCTTTCTTCTACTCCCCCTTCTTGAAAGAAAGGAGGGCATTATATCCTTTATCAATATCTTTGATAATCAAATGTCTAAACGCCGATCGGAGAGCCAACTGACTAAAGACCAATTCGACAAGATGAACTCGAATGGTTTCAACTTCTCAGCGAATCGCGTGGGAAATGGAGCCGGAGGTGGTCCGGATGACGTTGCTGATCCTTCCATGATGGCAGATAGAGCTACTCTTTCTCAGCGAAAGTAAGTTTTTTTTTCTTTTCTTTTTTTTCTTCTTCCCCTAAGTCTCCCATATATTCTCTCCGCCTCTGCATTTTTCCTCCTTTCATCTTCATTCCTTTCGCCCTCCTTGGTCCACTGTTTTACCCTCCCTTTTTGTATCGCTGAACGGCGATGTTGATGAGTATATGTGTGGTTTAGGATAGCACCTCTGAAACGAGGTCGTGGCGGTGCTAGGGCAGGAGCCAGGACTGGTGGAGGTGATAATCTTCCGAATCTTTTTTCAGGAGTAGCCGGGGGTGTGACATTCGGTGCCCCTAATGGAACAGCGCAACAACAACCACAGCAATCTTTCGGTGGATTTGGATCTGGATTTGGAGCGGCAGGCAACAATAATACTGCGTCTGCCGGGTTTGGCGGGAGTTCTGCTGGAGGATCCTTCGAATTTGGGGCCAACAATAATAATGGGCAACAAGAGCAACCGAAGGCCAATCCCTTTGCATCTCTTGGAGCAAGTAGCAATGGGAGTATGTTCCAGACAGCAGCCCAGCCTCAGGCTACATCTTTATTCGGCGGTAATTCATTTGGTTCCAACAACCCAAGTCAGACCCCTTCGGCAACCCCGAATCCAAGTTTTGTCTTTGGAGCTGCCAACAACACTCCTGCCCCTGCTCCTCCCGCAACAGAGAGTTTTAGCAAAGCTCCTTTTGCTTTCGGCAGTGGAAATCCCAATACACAGACAATGTTTGGCGGCGCGGGAGATAGCAATAATAATAATAACAAGTCCTTCACCTTTGGTGCCAACAGCGGTGTCAGTGGAGCGACTTCTCCAGCTGCTACCCCTGCCGCTTTTGGCAGCTTTGGGTCCAACGCCGGCGCTTCTTCGGCCCCTCTCTTTGGAAACACCCCGAGCCCTGCACCAGTTCTTGAGAAGACACCTGAGCCTACTACTCCTGCTATCGCGGCTCCTCAACCAACGTTTTCTTTCGGTGCCCCATCACCAGCCCCATCATCTACCGGAAATCCGTTGTTTTCAAAACCCTCGGAACCGTTGTTCAAGCCCACCCCATCCCCCGAACCGCTAGCTTCCAACAGTTTGTTTGGAGCACCTAAACCAACGCCGAGCCCCGAGCCGTCGGCTACAAGCCCCGGCTTGTTTGGGTCCCAAACTACTACTTCCACTGGATCTGGCAGTCTGTTTAATTCCTCTGCTACGCCAGCTAAGCCGCCTACGTTTTCTGGGTTTGGTCCTCCCGCCCAGCCATCCACGTCCAAGGCGGATGAGAAACCGCCGACGTTTTCGTGGGGTCCGCCGAAGGAAGAGCCAAAGAAAGCCGAGGAGGCTCGCAATACTCCGTTTGGAGGGTTCGGTGCCCAGAAGATTGACTCCCAGCAGGAGGCACCCACTCCCAAGCCTTTCGCTGGCTTTGGCCGAGAACCGGAGGAGCCAGCCAAGCAGTTGTTCGGATCCTCGACGGTTGGAACCAATCTTTTTGGGAAAACAGCTGAGAACAAGCAAGACACTCAGGCACCTTCTACACATAGCTTCTTCAACACACCGGCTGAGGCTTCAACCCCTAATTTCTTTGGTCAGCCCGCTGAGGCTAAACAGGATACACCAGCAGCTTCTACTACTGGTTTCTTTAACAAGCCTACGCCTACTGGGCCTTCATCTCTTTCAAACCCCAACTTTTTCGCTAAACCAGCGGAAATGAAGCAGGATACTCCCGTAGCCGAACCGAAGAAGGCGCCTACATTCGGAGGTTCTCCGGTTACTTTCGGGAAGAATTCCGTTTCTCCTTATGGTGGATCCGGCATTTCATCCTTGTCTCCGGCACCAATCAACCAGTTCATTCCACCAGCTTCTCCGGCACTCAAGGTTGCTGAGCCGACCGTCTTCAATACTACTAACGCCCGAACACCATCGCCTCCACTACCATCGGATGCTACTTCATGGGCACCAGCACAACTCACGGAGTATTATAATCTCTATGGGCTTCGTTCTTTGAACTATAGGTTTTTGGAAACACTCATGAAGGCTGATCAGTTTGGTGATTGGAGTTCTGCTTGTGAGATCTATGTTAGGGAGGCTTCGCGCATCAAGGCTTGCCAGGAGAACGGTGAGAGGTACAAGGGGGCTTCTGGAGATGCTCCAGCCGTGGGCCATACCAAGAGGGCGTTGACGGAGGGTGAGGATGGTGGAGGGAAGAGGAGGAAGGAAGAAGGTATTTAACTTTTTTTTTCTTTTTGCTCCCTATCATTCTTCAGCTACGGCGTTTTCCCTTTCCTATGTCCCGGTAGGGGGTGCTTGAGATCGACGTGATTGCTTTCCTATTCAAGGGTTGAGTTGGTGCGGGGTTTTCATGTCTCGTGCCCCCCTTTGATGGTTCAGTCTCTTAGTGCTGCGCCCCGGGTTAGGGGCCAGGATAATTGCTGGTTCTTGGTGACTTCTCTATAACCGTGAGGAGGACATGATGGACGAAGCGACGGGTTACAACCTTTCAGTACCTGGCTATCACCATTGGCAACCAATCCAACTCAACCCTGGCCCAACTACCCATTAATCTCTTCACTCTTCCCCATACAGTCTTGTCGAATATTCAGCATGTTACAACTGTCTTCATCATTCATCACTATCACCTGCTCCCCATGAAATTCCAGCTCCCCCCTAACATCCGCGCGATACCTTGTGTCGGCTCGCTCATTCTTTATTCTAACATCTTTTGCCTAATGCAATATAGACTCGACTAAAGCGTCAAATTTTTCGAATTCCGCCCTCGGCTGTGGTAATACCGAAAAGGGGGGTCCGCAGAAGTTGTCTAGTGCACCATTATTCGGATTCAAGCCGCCTACCCCATCAACTGCCAAGTCAAGCTCTTCCGCGGAACCTGCGCCGCTACCTGCTGCACCTGTATTTGGGTTTAGGCCTCCAGAGAAGGGTGATGGCAGCAATTTGTCGAACGGGCGTAAGCTGGCGTCAGGCCCTGTACACGGGTTTAAGCCTCCCGGGGCACTTGGCGATGGGGGCGATAAGCCGAAAGCTGGTACTTGATTTGGGAATTTTCACGCTGTATTTTTGGGCAGTAGCTAACTTTGTTTCAGGTGGAAGCGTGTTCGACAACCCCAGCGCGCCTGTCAATAACGGTGGCTTCGTGAATCCGTTCTCGAAGGCCAGTACCGAGGATATTGTGGTTGAAGAAGATGACGATGACAATGAGGATACTAATAAGAAGGCTAGCAGTGGTAAAAGCCTTTTCGATCGGATATCAGAACCAGTATCGGATAAAAAAGATGGAGGATTCTTTGGGAGTCCAAAAATTGGGTTGGGTGAATCATCCTTATTTGGTAAGAAGGTTGACGATGCCAAGCCGAGTAGCCTTTTCGGCAGTGTCAGCGGATCTGCTTCCACTTCTCCTACCCCGGCTGCGGGGTCACCTGCCGCAACGTCCTCTCTCTTTGGCACCTCCATAGCCAACAAGCCAGAGGTCGGCTTTTCGTTTGGTGGTTCGAACAATAAGCCAGCGGGCTCGATATCGGTGCCCTCTTTGAACCCTAGTCTTCTCCGGCCAACATCAGCCCTATCCCGTAATAACAGCGATGGAAACACAACAAGCGCTGTGTCCACCCCTGGCGCAACAGACACTGAAGCCTCGGAACCCAATGATAACGCCCATAATGCGAAGAATGATCTTGATCTCTCAGGCCCTGGTCCTGGAGAGGAGGATGAGGACTCGAAATACCAGATGAAGGCCCTTGTGTATGAGTCTACCAAAGAGGCTTTCAAGAAGACCGGCTCGGGTACTTTGCGTGTACTCAAGAACCGTGAAAACGGTAAAGCACGTATTGTTGTCCGCACGGATATCGGAAAAGTCATCCTCAATGTCGGTCTTAATAAGGCGCTTAATTACGCTGTCGTAGATGACAAGAAGAAGAATAGCTTACGAGTCGCGGAATTCCTGCCTGCTGGTGCAACGAGAACTTGGCTAGTGAGAGTAAAACTAGCAGAGGATGCGACAAGATTGGCTACGGTTATGAACGAGGAGAAGTTATGAAGAATGCTCTCTACTAAGCTAAAGCGGTGTTTCACTTCTGCTTTTCTTTTCCTCTTTTTCGTTCCATTTTTTTCTTTTTTCCCTATAACTAAATTTCCGCCTCTTACTTCTTTTAACTAAGGCTTGCTCCGACCCCATAAAAATGTATTTCATCTTTTATATTTTATTTTTCCCGTCAAAAACTAACATGCATTCCGTCAATATTCTTTGTTTTTTCTTTTCCTTCCTTCCTCTATACTGCAAATTCATCAACTGGATAAATGGGTTTTATCATACCGTGGGTTTTTGTTTCATTATTTTTTCTGTGAAAAAATCTAATTTCTGGTTCCCGTTCTTTTTTCTTTCCTCCATCTGCTGAGCCGTGCATGTCTGTCTATCTCCCTTTCTCTCTCTGCGTGTGTGTCCGCGTGTGTATTTGTATATTAGTTAGCCCCCCATTTTTTCATTGCTTTTCTTGTGTTGCTCCTGTAGCATGATCTGGAGTATCGTATCGTAACTGTGTCCTTGGTTTGTTAAGGTAGCAAATCTTTCTTTTTTCTCTCCTTATTTTTTCACATGTTTGGTTGGGGCTGAACGTAGGGAAGACGAGCGACGAAATTGTGATAAAATTTGAAATTGTGGGCTCAGCGAGGCTTGGCGTGACTTGATACCAAATTTCTGTACACACCGAACTAAACTGCAAACAAATCTCTGCCAAGCCTCGCTGAGGATGTCGCCTCTGAACGCTCACCAGGTCCTCTCTCTTCTTCCTGTTTTTTTGCTTTCTCTCTTGCTGATATCTGTCTCTGCTTGCTCATTCTCCTATCATCTCAATTATCCTTCAACGCTCTTTCTTGCTTCTATTTTAAATTAATTTTACGGGAAGTGCTCGACTATGTGGTCCCATACCCTAGGTACCGGTAACCTTAGACCTACCGGTATTGCAGCGGGAGGTACCGGTAGCCACGCAGGCAGTTATCCCTTCCCTTGTTCCCGAATTTCACATTATTTTAGCGTGTGGACTAACTAATTAGTGCCAGTTTAGCCACCCTCCACAAGAGTGAACCATTCCCAATTGATTTATTTCTTTTGGGTCAAGTTCACAATCCACAACGCTAGTCTGTTCAAGTAACCATGACCCTCGCCCCCGAGAATCTTCTCACGTTTAAAAAGAAAGGCGATTTCCCCGCTCAGGCCGCAAATTACCACCACACCTTTATCTCTTAGGGCGCGTCTGGTTGCCACCTCAAACCTTCGGTTTGATGTGGATTGTAGAGGTTTGAGGCAAACCTTCGTTTTGGTTCTAGGTGGCGTGTCTGGTTGCCGTCATAATGTGATAATGAAACTGTAGTTATGAGGCCAAAACGAAGGTTCCGCAAATATTGATCAGACCAATATTTCCTCACTCACACACGATTCTCAAAATGCCTCCCATATATCCGCAAAACTCAATTCTTTCTCCTATTCACCTATTGAAAATCGGACATATTATTGGAGCTTACAGTAGCCTTCAGTTCGACAAAAGAGCATGCCGCACAAGCCCCTTGAGTGGTAATGCGTATATTACTGAACTTTTAAAGTCAAATGACCAGCGGATCTTGGAGGTTTTACGCATGCCAAAGGAAACTTTTATTGAACTATGCGACTGGATGGTCAATGGAGGAGGGGGGCTTAGAGTAGGAGAAAAGGTCACCATCGAACAGCAAATCGCTATCTTCCTTTCTGTTGCTGGTCATGGTTGTAGTAATAGGGAAGTTCAAGAGCGATTTCAAATACGTGGTTTTACCGTCACCAAGTATGTAGTCCTATTTTTTATTAATGTACATAATGAAAGGTAAAAAAATATATGATAACAAAAGAATACAGATATTTCAACCGAGTACTGGAAGGATTGGTAATACTGTCGAGTGAAAATATCAATCTTCCTGATCCCAATATCATTGCCCCTGAAATACAGCAGAAAGAAGGAAAGCTATATCCCTACTTTAAGAATGCAATCGGGGCTGCAGATGGTACTCATATACTAGCGAGAGTTCCTGCAAGTGATATGGCACGATTTCGAAACCGTAAGGGGGATATAACACAAAATGTACTTGGCATATGTACTTTCTCTCTTTACTTTTGCTGCATTATTCCTGGATGGGAGGGTTCGGCGCATGATGGGCGCGTTCTACAGTGGGCTCTTGGTAATGGACTGAAAGTACCAGAGGGCAAGTATTTCTTGGTGGATGCCGGATATGCTTTGAAAAAGGGCTTCTTAACACCATATCGGGGTGTAAGATACCATTTGCGGGAACAGTCAATTGTAAAATTACGGTCAGTTTAAACCTCATGTTATTTAATGCTACAATTTGTATTAGAGTAAGCTAATAGTAGATTTCTATGTGAATTCAAATAGCCCTAAAAACAAAGAAGAGCTATTTAATTTACGGCATGCACAAGCACGCAATTGTGTAGAACGAATCTTTGGTGTTTTTAAGAAAAGATTTCCAATATTATCAAAGCCGAACGAATATCCCTACCCTACTCAAGTGAAATTAGTCCTTGCTCTAGCAGCATTACATAATTTCATCAGAAGTAGAAGCGGACATCGGGAGACGGAGTGGTGGGAGCAGCTAGAGGATAAGCAAAAAGATAAATACTCGCAGAAGGAATCTGAGAATATTGATTCAATTGATATTCAATCAACTGAATATCTGGTTACCCATGGTTTGGATGATATAGATATGCGAGTATTTCGAGATACGCTCGCTCAAAGAATGTGGACTGATTATATACACTATATGTTAGGCATACCAAGAATGCCAACCCATAAAGCTCACGCACAGACCCCTGCGTACCAATCAGTTAAAAGAATACGAAGTACAAAAGATACATCTCGGTCTAGCTTAAGATGATAGTCACGTGCCTCCGACTATAAGGTCACGTGTTCGATTCACAGCC
>Ga0307507_10002893_pt1 | contig 34621 bp, 9 predicted proteins | sample 7_EM_MG_FD_207223 | JGI IMG/M metagenome (GOLD analysis project Ga0307507, IMG submission 207223) | Populus trichocarpa ectomycorrhiza microbial communities from riparian zone in the Pacific Northwest, United States - 7_EM | ecosystem: Host-associated > Plants > Roots > Unclassified | place...
GACACCCACCCAGTGAAGCCAATCTTTTAGTCCTATTATTCCTGTCCTTAAGAGTGTTGCCATTGTATTTTCTGCCTTTGTTAGGCCCTCTCGGAGCCCTTGGGTATTTACCCCCCATGGCGTTGCCTATGCTACGGCTTGGGTTCCCCTTGTAGTGGAGCTATATAATAAGGATTAGTAAACGAGTTATGTAATATAATCTATATAATCTATATAATCTATATAATCTATAATAGAGTAGATAGAGCAGATAAAGGAGATAAAGTAATAACTTTCTTAGGAGTATGGATGTGTATTTAAGGACCTATAGTCCCTACCTAGATAGTTCCTTTCCTTATAGTAAATTTTAGAGCATAATTAGAGTTAATCTGTTAGGCAATTACTTGCAAGAGGCCAGCCTAACTGGAATATATGATTATCTAATTGACAGTGTTATAGGTAAGTAGAAGGTGAGTTAAAGGTAAGTTAAAGGTAGAATGAGTTTCACGTATTAAAGAATAAATGCTTTTAACTACTTCCATTTAGAAACTAATTGCTGGTTCTTCTCTAGAGGAGAACTAGCTTCCTATATAATCCTTTTAAAATACTAGTAAAACCTTTTGCCCCTATCTGTCTAACTATATTTCCTTTAGAATATATATGGGACGTAGACGGGATATTAATAAAACCTCCTACTGTCTCATCTGATATATACCTCCTAGGGGATTCCGTTATAATTGCCTCCCCTTTAAGGGTATTGGTCTTCTAAGACTTTGCCTTTTAATAAACCTTTATAGAGTTCTAACTAAAACCACTGGGGAAGCTCTTAGTGGAAAGGTACTCTATAATACGGCTTATTGCCGGCGTTTTACTAGTGTATAACTTTACCTTATCTTTTATTTCTCTACTCTTCTTCCACCCTAGCTCTTTATAGTGCTTTTATAATAGAATTTCTATAATAATGATAAAAATTTAGTGGATTTATCTTCTTAATTATAGGAGCTTATTATAAATAGGTCTGGAGGTTATCTGGTGCGACGTATTGATTAGTTACTATCCCCATTTGCCTAAAATGGGTTTTAATAATAACGTCTTTATTTTAATTTCTTCCTGTTTATAAGCCGTCGTCTCTTACTTGTCCTTCTATTAACAACACTATTTATCTTATTCTTAAATAGACTATTTTCTATTATATCTTAACTTTTAGCTTCTGTATCTCTAGCTGTTTTTTTACTACCGCTCTATTATCTTTTTGCAACGCATCTATAAGTAATAAAATCCCTACCCTATCTCTTGTAATAATACTAACTTCCTAAAGTATTCTCTTTATAATGGGTTGTGGTTATGCTATACCCTAGACTAGCGGTGGTGTTATTCCTCTCTTAATAGCGCCTTAGATAACTTCTATTACTCCTATAGTGGTTTCCCTAAAATGCTGTCATTGCTACATTTATGCGCTTACGCAGGACCCGTCCTACTCCTATAAGATGCCGCGCTCCGGCAAAAATAAATCTAAATATTCCCATTACCGCAGCTGGAGAAAGATCTGCGTTCTGGTATTTCTTATTCTGTCCTATTCTAGATTTTCCTAATTATATCAGATCCCCGCTATTTACGCGTATAAGACTTATAAGCTCTATTACGCTATTAGGGATTTCCGCCTATATCTAAATAGTAATAGATGGGGACAGAAGGTGTTATCTATTGCTTATAGACTCTTTAATTTAATAAGAGTTTCTACTACTATGGAGATATAATAATCTCGGACACACAGTGTCTAGGAGCGCATGTGTGAGCAGCTTACCCTTATAAATAATAATATTTGCACTCTTGCGCGGGCCTTTCTAGAGGTAAGTTTCTCTAGTAACATGTTTAGGAACTATGCTAATTCTTTTAGCTAATGGCTTTTAGATCCCTGCTTGGATGCTAATTTAGAACCTAGGGATAATACTAAGGATAGTAACGAAAGTCAAGATGAACATTCTCCTCGCCAGTCCCCCGCCTATACTAGTCCTTCTAGTTTCTACCACCCTAAGAAGAATCTTAGTAGAAGTGCTAATGCTTTTAGGGATAGAAGTGCCGATAATACCGCTAATAATAACGTTGAGATAGAAGAGGAGGCTCCTATTACTGCTGCTGGTGTTTAAGTTATTATCTTATTCTTTTTTCCTTCTTGTAGTATAGCTTTATATAGTGCCTTTTAGGTGCCTCTAGGATGCCCTATTACTGGGAATTAACTTTATACTTTAGGGATGCCTTTATTCTAAGCCTTAGTAACAGTCTATATAAAAGGAGTATACTACTATAATCCCTATATATAATAAACAAGTAGTATTCCTATAGGTGCTTTATAATTTCTTAAATTTTTTAATTCTTTATAGGCTGTCCTCTTGCTCCTCTTTATACTATTAACTCTACTGCATATCTCTAGTGCTAGACTGGATACTCTCCTTTTATCCCTAGGGGACCTTTCTAAATCCCTAAGGCCTCTTTTTATAGTGCTACTACTTATTCTTAAACAGCGTCTTCTTTAGATAGCATCCCTAGTAGTTCTTATATAGATCCCTATGGCTTTCTCTTATAGGATTTTAGGATCCCTATTATAATAGTAAAACGTTCCCATTTCTAATGCCTGTACTTAACCTTATAGTTTTAATTTGTAGGGTCTTCCCTATTATCTTATCTATGGTATATTTAGAACTGTTACTAAATCCCAATTTGCGGTCTTTAGGAAAGTTTTAATTACCATATCGCATTCTAGCTAAAGGTGCTCCTTAGGTTCCCAACTATTATATACCTAGAAGTATCCTTCCTAATAAACTAAAAATTCGCGTTTCTTTTAACACTATCTTTGGTCTAGAATATCTTCTATATTCTATTCTAGTTCCCTATCACTTTTGCTAGGTAGAGGTGGTTCTATACCGTCTCTTCTCCAATATAGCTCTAATAAGGAAATATAAAATATGTGATATATTAGATATAATTTTGGCAATTCCAATTTGTAGGCTTAATTTCCTTTAGTTTTCCTAACTATTTTAAAGGGTCCGAGCCACTGGTAGTCCAGCTTTTTCTTAATATATTTTATCCGGATATTTTTTATAGATAGTAAGACTTTATCTCCTACTTTAAATTCTTTAGGCGTATATTTTTTGTTATAGTACCTTTTTTATATAGCTTAGGCGTCTAGCAAGTGCTTTTTAAGTTCTTTTCTGCGAATTCTCATTTCTTTAATTCTTTTAGACGCCACTAGTGCCTCTCTTTTAGGAATAATGTCCTTAACGTTTTAGGGGTTATTTACTTTTACCCTAAACAGCGCTCTATAAGGGGTCATTTTTGTACTGCTATAGATGCTTATGTTATATATATATTGCGCCAGAGTTAACTATAATGTCTAATTATCCTGTTAATAATTAATATAGTAGCAGAGGTAGTATTCTAATAACGCGTTTAGACGCTGTTAGTCCATCTATTTATAGATAAAAGGCAGTGCTTATTTTTTACTGTATTTTTAATAAGAGATAGAATAAAGACTAAAATATGCTGTTAAATATGGTACCTCTGTTAGATATAATTCCCCTTAGTATACTAAATAAGAGCCACCGTTCTAAAAATAGGTCTGCTAGTTCTACTGCCGTAATTATTATTATAATAGTAAAGTACCCTAAAAACTTTGTATATCTGTTAATAATTACTAGGATAGTATTAGCAGCCTCTCTAGTTCTTATTTTAGTAGGGGGTAAGCCTATTATAAAATCTATTGTTAATCCTAATATAGGTCCCTGTGGGATAGGAAGCACTAATAATTTGCTATATAGGTAATACCTGGATATCTATACCCTTTCGCACGTATTATATCTTAATATATAGTCCTTAACTTCTTTAGATATTCTATCCTAAAAGTATTTCCTTTAAACGGCCTTAAGGGTCTTATTAGCACCATAGTAACCTCTAAAAGGGTTATTATAGAAGACCTTTAGAATTTTATCTTAAACCGTTTAGTCCTTTAGGACATATACAGTACCCTTAAAGCGTAATAAACCCTTCTAGTCTTGCTGCTATAGCTTCTTAGTAACTCTAGCTAAGTTAGTCTCTACTATATCTTTCTACCTCTCTCTAGTAATAAAGGCGTCCCTTTATTGTGCTTAAAGAAGAAGATCTGGAAAGGTTTTATATAAATTGCTTGCTTCCGTTTTGCCCGCCGCTATTATAGACCCTACGCATAGCACGAGATATTTTAAACCATTAGTGCCAGCAGATTCTCCTACTGTTATGCAGTATACCACGCTATAGATAGGCATCTCGCCTATCCCCTTTAGATCTGGAAACTTGCAGCTGATGCGCTGTTAAGTTAAAGGTGCCGCAATACCTTTAGCACATCCCATAAAATTCTCACTAATTCTAGGGTATGCTAACTTTATAATATCTGCTTAGTCTATAACCTAGTCCATAACTATATCCTATAGCTTTATTATTATAGTGCTTTATAGCTGTATTGCTAAGACCTCTGCCCTACTATAAAATTCTATAGTTTTAGGGAAAGATTCTTCTTTCTTCCTAAGCAAATTTTATAATATGGGAATTATTTCCCCTATACTGTTCTGGATTTTCCCAGTTTTATAATCTAGATGTTTTAATAACCTATTAGCGGGATTTGTCTTTCCTAGGTGGTATATAATTTTAAAGTTATACTGTAATAGTGCCTCTGTCTATCTAGCTTATTAATTACTTAACACCTTTATAGTTATAAAGTATTATAGGTTATTATAGTCTATGAGGACTTTAATAGGATAATTGCTTTCTATATAATAATATCGCCAGTGCTTTATTGCTATAACTATCGCAAGCAGCTCCTAGTTGTGTATTATATAATACTACTCTATAGGGGTTATTTTTCTTAACTAAAATACTATAGGATGCTATTTTCCGTCTTTTAATTAAGATATAATTGCCCCTAGGGCGAAGCCGGATGTATCCGTTTTAAGGTATATATATAGCTTTTAGTAGAAGTGTATTAGAATAGGTGCTAATATAAATAAATTCTTTAACTGGTCTATAGCCTACTTAGCAGCTTCCCTAAATATAAAAGGTCCTAACTTTTTACTATCTTTAGATCCCTTTAGTAGATTAGTAATTAGGAGCATTACTTATAAATAATAAATAATAAACCTTTGGTAGAAGTTCGCTGTGCCTATAAAAACCTATACTTCCCTAAATGTTATAGGGTATAGCTATTCCCTAATGGCATCTACCCGGCTTTTCTTTATTAATACTCCGTTAACGCTAATAATAAAGCCTAAAAAATTAATGCTAGTGATATAGAATAAGCATTTTTTTAGGTTTATATAGAGCTTATATTCCCGCAGTCTTTTTAGTACTATTTATATATAGTGCATATATACTTTGTAGTTATTAGAGTAGACTATAATTTTATTAAGGTAGACTATATATATTATATCTAACAGGCCTAATAATGCCTTATTAATATAGGCCTAAAATATTACTAGTGCGTTGGTAAGCCTAAATAGCATTATTAGGTACTTAAAGTGGCTGTACTGTGTTTGGAACGCTGTTTTCTATTTATTGCTGGCTTTAATCTGGATTTAATAGTATATATCTTTTAGATCTAATTTTATAAATATCTTTGCGCCCAATAGCCTATTAATAAGCTCCCCTATTAAGGGTAGTAGGTAGCAATTTTTTATAGTAATCTTGTTTAGCGCCTAATAGTTAATATAGAGGCGAATGGTCTTATCCTTCTTAGGTATAAATATAATTAGTGCCCCTACCTGGCTTATAGAAGGCCAAATCTATCCTCTCTAAAGATTGTCCACTATATACTAATGTAATACTACTAGCTCATTTTCTGATAGGTTATATAATAGTCTAAAAGGAGGTTCCTTGTCTCCTATATCTATCTTATACTTTACTAATATAGGGTTAGGTAAGGTATGCGCAGCTTTCTTATTAGCAACATTTTTTAGGTCTATATATTTATATAAAATCTTTAGTTCCTTAACTGCGTATAGCTGGATATCTAAAAATAAATACCCTATGTCCCTATTTTTGGTGTTAAGAGTGGTATATATAGTATATACCCACCCTTCCTCTTATATATAGTTTAAGAAAGTCTTTTAATCTTTGACTATAATATATAGTTAAGACTTTTGGTGTTGATATAAGGCTAAAGGCCAATTAATATCTAGATTGACTTGTTAAAGTTATAGATATCCTAAAATAAGGTTATACCCCTTAATTTCTGTAGCGTAGAAGCGTATCTCCTATATATCCTATAGACTATTGCGGTCCTAGCTGGCCACAGAAAAAGTTTATTCCCTATAATATAGAATCTAATGGCCTCTAATACTTTAAATAGTACGCACCTATAAGCTACTAAGGTCTAAATCTAATTCTTTTACTAGTAATTAAGAAATAAACCCTATAGTTGCGCCGCTGTCTATAAGGCAGTCTTATGTTACCTATTTATTATTAACTTAAATAGAGACGAGAATAACTATATAGTAGCTTACTCCCTCCTTCTCTTCCTAGCCTAGTATAAGGGAGTAAAGGTTTACTAGGCTCCCTCTTTTCCTAATTAAGCCAACTCTTGCTTCTTCTACTAGCAGAAGCGCTATATATAGCCTTTCTTGCTGCAGTGATAACAGCTATATAACTTTTGGTTTTATGGTTTTTGCCTATTATTATTCTGGGGTTAACCAGCGTTGCTCTAGGGTTGCGAAGCCTGCTTACGTTATCCTTCTATAGAGTGGTTAGGTTGGAATCTGCCCCTTTTGTTAAAGCTAGGTCTAGTTCTATACTCTTTATTATTGGCGTCTTGTTCCTTTTACTTGCCTAAATAGTCTCTTTTAGCGTTCTTAATCTAAGTAGCTTTAGAGATAAGCTTTTTTTAAGAGGTAGGAATTTCGCCCTTCTCCTATATAGCCTGTTAAATCTTAGGTTGTAACTTGGCAAGTAGCTGGTAAAGTTATATAGCGTTATCCCATAGGTTTAAGTAGGGTATATTATCTTCTAGCTTTTCTAAGTAGTTTATAAACTGGACTACACTCTGGCCTTCTTACTGTTTAGCGTTATAGTATTACTAGTTATAATCCATTCCTTAATTAGTAGGGTCTTGGATCTAATTAACTAACTAGGACTTAAGTTTGCTGAATTTAAGGGGTGTAGTAAGTTTCTTCTTATAGCGTGTTTATAAACTCTTAATAGTGCTACGCAGGAAGGTAGAAGCAATTAGTGTCTAATTATACTTATTAGAGTAATGTTTTAGGTCTAGCTAAAACTTAGTTTTATATTAATGGATAAAGCAATTATAGTTCCGGAGACTATTACTATTATACTTATTAGGTTCCTTTATACGGAATTTAGGTTTTTCTAATATTATAGTATAGTGTAGTGTTACCCCTTTAAGTCCGCTTTGTGTCTAGGGTGTCTATACTTTTCCTAATTATCCTTATAATTATCCTTAGTAGTTTTAATATACTTATCTTAATTATATCTCCAACTCCTTTATTTTTTATAGGGTCTTGCATAGTAACTACTCTAATAACTTCCTAGTGGTAATTGTTTCTAAGGGTCTTATAAAGTTAGACGGACTAGCTATAGCTTTCTAGTCTACTTCTTTATAAGTAAATGGAATGCGCTCCTTTAGAGAGACTCTCTAAGCCTCTTAAGGTAAGGGCGTTGCTTTATAGGGTAAAGGAGTATGGCCTGTTATTGTTAATTAATAGCTATACGTTCTTAATGGATTATAAGTGATTAGAATTATAAGAGGCCAGCCTAACTAGAACGTATAATTATCTAATTAATAGTGTTACAGGTAAGTAGAAGATAAATTAAAGGTAAGTTAAAGGTAGAATAAGTTTTATATATTAAAGGATAAATGCTTTTAACTACTTCTATTTAAAGACTAATTGCTAGTTCTTCTCTAGAGGAGAACTAGCTTCCTATATAATCCTTCTGAGATACTAGTAAAACCTTTTGCCCCTATCTATCTAACTATATCTCTTCTGGAATATATATGGGACGTAGACGGGATATTAATAAAACCTCCTACTGTTTTATCTAATATGTACCTCCTGGGGGATTCCGTTACATTACTCTACTAGTTATTGTTATATTATTAACTTTTTACGTATCTATATACCTAGCCTAATAGTAAGTCTACCATAGTGTTTTCTATAAGGCTTTATTATATATTTACTACCTAGTTATAGTATTAATAAGGTTACATAATATACTACTAAAAGCACTAGTTATAACACTATCTACGGCAGCTATAACCTTAGGGTTAAAAGGAGATACCAGTATAAGAGATACTAATTTATAACTTATTACAGTAGGTCAGTTATAGGAAATAGTTAATTAATTAATAGATAATAATTAAATACCTAAAGATAGAATTAATGGAATTGGAGCGGCTAAGGTTAAGTTACTATTAATTAAATAATTCTTAGGGGAGAAGTTAAAGCTTAAGGGGTTCCTTATATAAATGCACTTTAAGGTTATATAAGAGGGGGCGAAGCTAGCAATACCTATAGACTAAGTGGCGTATATAGGATTGTTCCTAATAGGAAGAACACTTAAATAGTTTAAGTCTTACCTTACTAAGATCTAAATAAATAGAATAATAACTACTAATTAAGAAGTATAGTATATATTTGCCAACTAGAACATGTTTTTAAAAGGGTTAATATAGATATTTAGAGATCTAGAGGTAATAACTATGGCAAAAAGGAAGCTCTAGAGTCTAGTATAACGCACTTTAGTAATTAAGTATATAACGCAGTTTTAGACACTTATAACTTAGGTTAAGTGGAATAATAAGGCGCTTATAATATAGTATAAATAGGGACTTAAGGCTAAAGTCTAGGACGTAATTATCCTAATAGAAGATATGGAAACTCTAAGGGAGTTAATTAATTAGTTAATTAAGATTAATAATAGGATTTACTAAAGGGAACAAGCTAAGAAAGGGTAAGATAGAGTTCTATAGTTGTATAAGGCGTAAAGTATATAATAATAGATGTAGAGTTATAAACTATAGAATGGTGGACTAGAACTAATAGACCTAAGCAGTACTAAAGAATCTAAAAGATAAAGTAAGAAACTATAGAAACCTAGAGGTTAAGGATTAAGTAATTATGGGACTAAGGAGTAAAGGCCAAACTAGGGATCTTAATAGTAGATGTTATGTAACGAGGTTAGGAGGCTCTATAAACGTTATAGTATTAACTAGGTACACGATAGGATATTATATAAAGGTATAAGAGGTACGTAGGCACCAACGATCTATATACTATGGAGTGCCAAGGCTCGCTAAGCTTATGTGGTAAGGGCCGTTAGGCCGGAATCTGTGATAGTAGAAGATGTTTAGCCAGCTCTATAATAAGAAAAATAGTTTAAAAAAGGAGCTTATATAAATTGTGAAAAGTAGGGTTATTTTACTAGAGACTATAGAGGTAATTAGAGTAACTATGCGGTAAAGGGTATAAGGTTATTAAAGTACAATAGTATAGACATAGGTATATTGCACGGGACTAAGGAGTGTTTAATTAAGTACTTCGCGTTTTATTATAATAATATATACTAAATTTATAAGGACGCTAAGTATGGTATAAGCTATTAGCTATAGGAGCTAGAGTTATAAAAACTTAAAGAAACTAAAGAGTTAAATAAAGAATAAGATTAACTTTATAAGCTAGATTGGGATATTATAGTAATATACGGATAAAGATTAGTAATAATAATAATAAAGTTGGAGTACTTATTAATTAACCGCAATAAGGAAGAAAAAGTAGCTAAATAGGGGTATATAAACCTTAATAATATATTAGAAGCAGAGACTAAGACTATTATAGAACGCGGTTTAGTAACGGGTATTATAATACCGTTAGATACGGCATCTATTACTTTATAAAATAGAAGGAGTAATATCTAAAGACTGTTAAGTAAGTAGATAACTGCTAGCGCTAGCTTACTACTTAGTAAAGGCAAAAAGCTATAGGCTTAAGATTCTTAAGACGAGATAAGATATATCTAAGAACCTATAATAAACAACAACTAATAAGAAAGGGTAGTAGCTTAGTTTAAAGATAAATAAATAAGTACGGGATAAAGATTCCTAGGGAACTAAGATTTTAAAGAACAAATAAGGTCTATAGTAGTTCTAAGAGAATAAGATATTTAGCCTAAAGGTTAAAAGGTTTAATAATATTAAAACCCCATTTATAAAATATAATAGAATGGAAACTATAGAGGAGTTTAGGTAACAAATTCTTATATAGTAAGAGTAGAAGCTAGACTAGAGATTAGCTATACTAGGATATATAAGGGATAGAGCACCTATATAAAATGTTACTAATAGGCCAAAGATAGGTATACTAAAAGCTAAGTGGCTAGACAACTTAGAATAAGAGGAGAATTTAGGGATTCTAACTAGGTTTGTGGAACAATATATAAAAGGTTATAATAAAGCAGTAATAAAGAGATGCTTCCTTATAGATAGATAGTATATACTTATAGAGCTATACTATAAGTGGTATAAGCAATAAGGAAATAATAAGTAGAAAGATTTCTATATATAGCTAGACGAGAAATCTATACTAGATTAAGCTATATTAGAAAGATAGATAAGTTATATTAAAGGAGCATTAATTATAATATTAAAGAACTTGGAAAAATAGGCTGTAGACTAGAAAGAGATAATGCAGATATTAGTACCAGTAAATAAAATAGTAGCGTTTAAATTATTATAGGAGAGGTTTAAACTTAAGAATAAAGATAAGCTATAAGTTAACCTAAAGCACCCTATATATTATACGTTAGCGTAGATTGTATATATAGATAATATATATAATATATATAGAGCACTAAAGGACAAATACCGTAAGTATTTAATAAGAATATATTAGATAATAGAAGAGAAGCGATTTAGGAATGCTAAGTATATATATAGTTGGCACCTAGTAGAAGTTTAGAAGTTAGAAGACTTAATACTTTAGCTAGGAAGATTCTTTATGGAAGAATATCTAGAGGAATAATAGTAGTGGGAGTGCCTAGATAATATTTATTTATAGTATATTAAGGAAAAGAAGCGAACTAAGTATTGGCCTGAGGACTAAATATAGTTGAGATCTAGTAGCTAATGATTGGGAAAAGCGGAGGCCTATAGGACTAGAAGGAGCTAGTAGTAGAGCTTTAGACCCTTAAAGGAATTATAGAACGATATCTAAATTTAAAAGTTAATTAGTAAGGTTAAAAGTTTAAAGTATTAGTGGATAGTGGAGTAATAAGAAACTATATATTACTAGCAGCAGTTAAAAGGATAGGGTTACTATACAGACAAAAAGAATACCTATACCCGTTAATAATAATTTTAGGAAACCCGATAGCCTATAGAGAAGGTATTATTAACCTTAAAATAGGACCTATTTAGATAACTATTAAAGAAAGACAAGTTAAGATGTCTTTTAATATCCTACTGTTGGAAAAGGATAAGGCGATACTAAGAATACCTTAGTTACAGGAATATAATTTAAAGATTAATTAGGTTATAGGTTAGGTTAATATTAGGGATACTTAATAACGTAAGATGTAATAGACTACTAAAGTAGTATGGTATTAAGTTGGAGTAATATATAAAGAGACTAAGCAGGGCTTAAGTTATATACTAAAGAGATACTATAAGTACGGCAAAAAACTATGGAGCCTAAAAATTAAAAAAAAAAGCTATTAAAGTATCCCTTGTAACGTTAGGGTCCTTAGAGTAAGTAGTCCGTGTAGGAACACCACTATTTCTGAGGACTGGCACCAAATTCAGCTGATCTAATTGGTTGGTTCTTATTGATAACCTAAGGACCCAAATTGACGTTGCAAGGGATATAGTATAGGACTATAAAATAGAGTTAAAACCAGGAACGAGTCTAAAGTTCTTTTTAATTTATAAGCTTACTAAAATGGAGTTAGTAGCGCTTAAGGAGTTTATTTAAGAAAACTTATAAACAGGGTATATTAGACCATTGTAGTTATTAGCAGGATATCTAGTACTATTTATACTAAAAAAATGGAAAACTTAGGCTATATATTAACTATAGGTAGTTAAACAACATTATAAGAAAGGACAGGTATTCTTTACCCTTAATTAGCAAAATCTAAGATAGGATTGATAGTACGTAAGTCTTTATAAAGATAGATCTAAGGTAGGCGTACTATTAGATTAGGATTAAGGAAGGCAATAAATAGAAGGCAGCCTTTAGGTTAAAGGAAGGACTATATAAGCCATTAGTTATATAGTTTAGGCTTATAAACGTACTAGTAATATTCTAAAAATGAATTAATAGCGTATTAGGAGAATACCTTAATATTATTATCTACTTAATAAGTAAAGAAGAGCATAGAAAGTACGTTAAGTGGGTCTTAAAGAGACTATAAGAAGAAAAGATGCTAGTAGTAATTAAGAAATACGAGTTCCTTATAAAGAAGACTAATTTTATTAAATTTGTTATTAAACTAGGAAAAATTAATATAGATCTAAAGAAAGTAGAAGCTATAGTAAGTTGGTAAGAACTAAAGAACGTTATATAGTTAAGATTGTTCTTAGGGTTCTATAACTACTATAAAAGATTTATTATATAATAGTTAAAGAATATTAAGCTATTTATAAGACTTATAAAAAAGGAGGAACTATAAATATAGGGTAAAGAATAGAGGAAGCTATTTTAGGAACTTAAGGAGTTGTTTACCCAGGATCCAGTTCTTAAGATCTATTAACTACAACTAGAGACAGTAGTTAAAATGGATGTATTAGACTTTATATTAGGAGCATGCTTACTATAAAAGCACTAGGACGGATAGCACCTAGTAGCGTACTATAGTTAGAAGATAACACTACTAAAACTAAACTATAATATTTATAATAAGGAATTGCTAGGTATAGTTGCAGTACTTAAGAAATAGAGAGCATTCTTATAAGGCATAGAGAAACCATTTATAGTAAAAATAGACTATAAGAACCTAATGGGGTTCCTAATAATAAAGGAACTTAATTAAAGATAAGTTAGATAGGCAGAGATGCTTATAGAATATTACTTTAAATTTTAGTATACTAAGAGTACTAAAAACGTAAGGATAGACGTACTTAGTAGAAAGGCGGAACTATAAGGCAGTAAAAAACTATTAGGCGCTATATTACGCAAAGACAAGGATTAATTAATTAGGAATAATTATCTAAAACTAGCGGCTATAGCTAAAGAAAGGACCTATAAAACGCTAAAGAGTAAGTGGTTATAAAGGATTAAGGAGGTATAAGATAAAGATATAGACTTAGAACAATATAAGCACTAAAAAGCTATATATATGCTAAGGTTAATAGCAGAGGGGTTTGTTAAGGAATTCTATAAGGGAATAACTTAAGGATATAACGGAGTTATAGGCTTAGTGCTAAGACTTTAAAAAGAGTATATTATTTAAGGAATTTAGGGACTAGCAAGATAAGTTGTAAGGAAGTGTCTAGATTGCTAAAGAAATAAACTAATAAGGCGTAAGCTGTATGGAGGGCTATAACCTATTAAGATACTAAAAAGACTATAGGAGGTTATATTATGGAACTTTATTATAAAGTTACTAAAGTTAAAAGACCCTATTACTGGATAGGATTATAACGCGATCTTAGTAATAATAGATAAGTTAACTAAGTAGGGCTACTTTATAGTATGCATAGAAGAAATCTTAGTAAGGATATAGCTAGAATCTATATTAAAGCAGTGTTTATAAGACATAGAGCACTAATAAAGATTATATTAGATAGAAATTTAAGATTTATAGCAGCATTTTAGGAGGTATTTTTAGTAGAATAAAGGGTTTAAGTAGTAACGTTAATAGTATATTACCTATAAATAGATGGTTAAATAAAGAGACTAAACTAAATATTAGAATAGTATCTAAGGCATTATGTTAATTATGCATAAAATAATTAGGTATTATTGTTACTAGTTACGTAGTTTATATATAATATAATACTATAGGAAGGAATATATATGTTACCTTTTAAGGCAAATTACGGATATAAGCCAAGAATATTGTTATTACTATAATAAGTAAAGAAAATAAGTAGTATAACTAAAGAAAGAATAAAGAGTCTAATAAATCTTTATAATTACCTTAAGGAAATAGCTAAACTAGTATAAATAAGGATAAAAAGGTACTATAATACTAAGAGATCTAAGATACTAGATCTTAAGGAGGGAAATAAAGTGTGGCTATTATATAAAAATTTTAAGAGTTAACAACTAAGTAAGAAATTGGACTATATTAGACTAGGACTATTTACAGTTAAGGTAAAAATCTTAGAAGTTATATATAGACTTAATTTACCAAAGAAAATAAAAATCTACTCTATATAGTATATCGCAATGCTAGAACCAGTACATAGGAATATTAAGCCACTAGTTTATAAGGCAGATATATATAAAGGATAAGAAGAAGACAAATAGGAGATTTTAAAGATTATTAGTTATAAGGATATTAATAATAAAATATAGTATAAAGTTAAGTAGATAGGCTATAAAGAGACTACCTAGGAGCTACTAGACAACTTAAAAAACGCTATAAAAAAGGTATAGAAGTATTGGAAGAAAATGGGTTGGGCAGTATTAATAAAGAAGGATTACTAAAAAATAAGTCACTTAAGGGGGACTTAAGAGGAGCACCTACCGAGGTATTTAGAGCTATTTCCCTCTCTATTAGAGGAGAATCCGTTTTTTCGTTGCTAAGTTCCTAAAGGCCTTATTCTATAAGCTTCTACTCCTTAAAATAAACCTTCTTACGTACCTTTTTAAGGCGGATTAACTAAGCAAAAGCAGTCAAATAAGAGTTAAAAGCCTATTATTAAGCAGTGGCAGCCTCTTACTCAGCGTTATAAGAACGGTAAAGTTTAGCTAGCGCTACTAATAGTTTATTATTAAGTTTTATAGCGGTAGATTAAACCTAGGACCCTAGTAGTAATTAATAAGGGTACTTAAAAACTATTTAGAGTAATAGGACGCGTATACTTAGCGTTGGAAACTAAGTAAATGTTATAGAACGATTAAATGTTTACTCTAGTACACTCTAAATAGGAAAAGGGTTACTAAGATAAAGGACTTGCTAGTGCAATATAAACTAACCCTTTTTTTGTATAACAAGAATATAGAGATGGCATTATCTTACTAAGAGATAAAATAGTAGTAATGGTATAAGACTAATAAGCTGTGGAAGAAGAAAAGGATGCTATAGATATAATAAGTAAGGATATTAACTAAATTAATTAAAAGGTTATTATACCTCTAGTAGATAACCTAGAAATATTTAGGATCTTTAAGGATAAAGATAAAGAGGAGGGAGATAGTATTACGGACGCTTTAAGTATAATATTATAACTACTTAGAGAAGAGTTAGAAGAAGCTAGTTAGTTAATAAAAGTACGGTCTAAAATAGAACTAGTAGAGCCATAAAACGAGGATTAGTAAATAAGTTATATAATATAATCTATATAATCTATAATAGAGTAGATAAAGTAGATAAAGTAATAACTTTCTTAGGAGTATGGATGTGTATTTAAGGACCCATAGTTCCTTTCCTTATAGTAAATCTTAAAGCATAATTAGAGTTAATCTATTGGGCAACCACTCCACCAGTTATCGTTACATTGTTGACTTTTTGCGTACCTATACACCTAGCCCAATAGCGAGTCTACCGTAGTATTTTCTACAAGGCTTTATTATAGTATAAAGGATATTAAAAGGCTTACGGGAGCTATATTTAAGGACTTCCGCGTATAGCAAATAAGCAATAGCGCGAGCATTATTAAATTCCCGGTGGAAAAGGATAAAGAAGCTGCGTTTAGGTAGATAACTACTTAATAGCTTAAACCGTATATCCCTAGGGTAAGGCTTATTGGACCTAAGTAGTATACGGTTAAGGTGGACTGGATTAAAGTACCTTTAGCAATAGATATTAATAGTGGAAAAGTAAGTAAGTTAGCTATAGAACGCTTTGGAATAGAGAATAGTATAGAGGTATATAATAAGATAGCTTGGATAACTAAGGCCGCGCAGCTAGCACGTATTAGTAATTTTTAAAGTGGCAATAAAGGAGGATATAGAGAAGCTGCTTATATTAAACAACATATTATTTAGGGGAGGTGCGATTATTATATCGCCATTTAAGGAGCAATATATCCCTATAGTATGCTATAAATGTAAAAGGTTTGGATATAGGACTAGAGACTATACACGACTTAATATATGCGAAAGGTATAGGCGGGAGGGCTATCTTTGGTGTAAGACGGTTAATCTATACTGCGTAAACTATTAGGGTCCTTACTAAGCCTTATACTATAAATGCCTAATATATAGAAAAGAGATAGACAGGATTTTTATATAATAGCGCTATAAATAGAGAACTCTAAATCCTTTAGACGAATATAAAGAAGTGTAGGGAAGCGTAGTATGCGCTATATAACAACGAAGCGCTAGCGGACTTCTACTTTATTTTAGGCTAGGAGCCGTACTACTTTCTCTTAGATAGGGAAGTAGTGCTAGCTGGCTTAAATCCTAGGTGGATAAGGTTTATTCTAATAGGTAGAAGGCAGCGGTATTCCCTAGTTAGGTTATGTATCTAGGCGTTTAGAGAGCTAGTAGCTATACAGCTATAGGTAGATTTAGTAGACATTATGGCAGTAGTGGCGCATGTTAGCTAAAGGAGACTTATAATTGTGTCAGTATATATTCTGGATAGATGTTCGAGGAAAACCAAAGAAGAGAACCTAGAGGAGCTCTCTAGTAGGCTAGAGATAATTAATGGCCTAATCTAGGGCGACCTATTACGCGACCTATATACCGAGGTAGTAATTATAGGCGACTTTAATTGGCACAATTAGCTATATGGAGTAAGTTATATTAGTACTATATTAACACAGGAAGAAAGCGCGCCAATTATTAACTTTATAGCGGAACGTTTACTCCAAAGCCTGCTTCTAGTAGGAGTATCTATATTTAAGAGTAACGCGGGATAAATATTAATAATTAACCTCTTACTTACAACCCCAGGCCTAGTAAGTAAACTAGTAAAGTATGCTATCTAGGAGTATAAGTACGGTTTAGACTATAGAGCTATTTGCACTAGCTTTTGGATTAATATAGATATATAGAAGAGCTAGGAGAGGTTGCTTATTAAAAATGCGAACTAGGATAAGATTTAAGAGGACGTAGAGTAATAAAAAGAGATGGGATTCCCTATAGAAGATATTAATAAAATGGTTAACTGCCTTAATAGATAGGTTAATAAAGCCCTTAAAGCACACTGCCCGTGGGCTAAGCTATTACTATATATAAAAAGATGGTGAAACGAAGACCTTATAACGCTAAGGAAGTTATATATATACTAGAGGAATAGGACTAGTGCGATGTAGAGGTAAGGAAGTGGCGACCCTAAGCTACGCGATATCGTAGCAAGAGTAAAGAAGCTCTTCTATAGGACTATTCGGCGATATAGGAAGCTCCATTAGGATGAATTTCTTAGTAATAGCGATAATATATAGAAAGCGTCGAAATACCTCGATCTGTAGGCTATATCCGCGTTTACTAGAGTACTGCTAATTAAAAAGGCTAGAGGATAAGGAGAGGTTATTACGGAGAACTATAATATTATAAGAGAACTACTCTAAGCATTCTTTTTAGTCCCGCCGCTGTGTAAATAAAAGAAGTATACTCTAGCTAGCTATAACCAATTGCCGTAGGAGCCCATCGCTAAATATAAGGTTAAGGTAGTAGTGTTTAGGGCCAGCCTAGATAAGGCGCCTAAAAGGGACAGCTTACTAGCCAAGGTATGGCGAGAGCTGTGGCCCGTACTAAGCGGTAAAATTACTACTCTCTTTACTAAATTACTTAAGACAGGAAAGGTACTACCTATAACTTAATAACCTTTTAATAGAATTTTATAAAAATTTAAATATGGTTTATCAAATACTAGAACTATAATTTTATATAAAAATATTATAATATATTATAATATATATATACTTAAATAAGGAGTAGTCCGCGTGGGCCCAACAGGGATCCAAATCGGACGTTAAGCAATAAATAATAATAATAATATATACTTAAAATTATTAAAATTATTAATAATAGAGCTATTATATAGCTAAATTTTATATATATTTATATAGTTTATTAGTTATATATTAAATAAATTATATTAGAGTTTAATATAGTTAAAACATTTATATTTATATTATAAATAAAGTTTTTATATAATAAATTAATGCCATAAAATACTTTATTATAAGTATAATTAAGTATAAATAAAATATAATTAAGCTTATTATTATATTTAATATAGTAATTGATTTTTTTTTATATATATAAAAAGTAAGCCTCTTTATTTTACATTATAACCAATAATATTTTTTAACTTTTATTTTATAAATACTTTTATTTGTTATATAATAAGCTACATTAAAAATTCTATATTAATAGCTATTACAGTAATTAAGTTAACGTAGTTTATAAACGAGTTGGCAATATAACCGAGCTAAAACTTACCAAAAATTAGAAAAATCGCACCTTAATATCTCGACAACTACTTAATAATAAATTCTAATAATTTAGATTTAGGCTTTTATATATACTTTATAGCCGCTATTAAAGTTATATAGTAAACTGTTTAATAGTTATTAAGATATAGTAAGATATAGTAATTTAGCCTTATTTTGGCCCCCAAATTTTAATATCTTAAAAACTATTAAATAGTTTACTATATAACTTTAATAGCGGCTATAGAGTATATATAAAAGCCAAAATAAATTATTAGAATTTATTATTAAGTAGTAGTCAAGATATTAAGGTGCGATTTTTCCAATTTTTGGTGAGTTTTGAGATTGTTAGCTCGGTTGTATTGCCAGCTCGTTTGTAAACCACGTTATAAGCATTTGAAAATATTTTCTAAAAATATATTTTAGTGCGATATATAAGCTAATTATATATATAAGCCAGTTACCTATATATTAAAAAAACTTATTTATATAATAAATATAAATATAAATATAATATAGCTATATAATAGCTTTATTAATAGTTTTATTAATAGTTTTAAATTTTATTAAAAAAGTACTTTTTTAACTTAATTTTAAGTGTGTATATATTATAATATATTGTAATATTTTTATATAAAATTATAGTTTTAGTATTTGATAAGCCATATTTAAATTTTTGTAAAATTTTATTAAAAAGTTATTAAGTTATATGTGGTATAAAAAGTTATATTTAAGCCAATTTTGATAAGGAAAAACCGTGCATTAAGTAGTACCGTGCACGTAGTGAGGAGGTACCCTAAGCGAAGAAAGGCTAAGGTGGGTGTATAAGGTAAAAGTTTAATCCATTTGCCAACTTTTATTAGAACTCTTCTTTATATTTATATCCTGCATTTATAAACTTAAAACTATAGAGTTAAAGACACCATATTCAATCGTCGCCCATATTTGGTTAATATCGTTAGCCTCGTTATCGACCAATATCTCTTTATTACTGTCTGCCCCTATTTCTTAATCCTTAGTGCTAAAGCCACTTTCCCTGCTATATAATGTCTCTACGTCCCATTCTTAATCCTTATTACTAAAGTCACTTTCTATACCAGTTAACGCCTCTAGGTTGCCGTTGTTATCCCTAAAGTCGGTTTCTCTATTTATAAATTTCTACTTACTAACTAATGATTTAGGAACGCTGCACTCGTAAGTACTTGGGGATTATATAATATTACTTAAAAAGAAGTTATAATTAATGCTGTTAGGGATATAGAATATAATAATAACTTCTTTGGCAGTGTTTAATATAATATAATATCCTTTACAAAGGGGGTATTCTTAAGAATAGTAGAACGTATAAATAAGGGTATAAGTCTGTATGCTTCTAAGTACTAGCTACTTAGCGTCTTAAATATAAGTCCTCTTTTAACATAAGGCAGATTAATAGAAGTTGTTATACCGCCTATATAAGGCGGAGTACTTATAAAGGGGTTAGCTAGAATGCTAATTAAACTACCCTATAACGCACTAATAGCTCCTTTACTACAAATAGGGAGTAAATATACAAGATTAACTAGCTGAGATAAATTTACTGCTTAAGTAGTATCCTGCTCTATAAAGGATAGGTATTAGGAGTAGATTATATAATACTATTCCTGCTTAGTAAGGCGTTATTAGGGGGTTCTTGTTAGCTTCTGGTTCTAGTTTACGACTTTATATAAACGTCTTAGAGCTTTACACTGTTGGGGCTATCTAAAAGCTAAGTTACCTGTTTACCTTATATTGACCTTAGGCCAGACTCGTTAGCTATTAATATATTAAGACAATAGAAAGTTACGTTAAGGCGTATAATAAGGCTTAAGTGAAGCTATGCAACTAAATAGGCATTGCTATACAAAGCAACGCTTAACTGGCTACCTCTATATTGCCGTCTTAGAATAATTGGAAGAAAGGGGCTGATTCTAGCCCTTATTATTTATTAGACGCTAAGCAGACTAATAGAAAATGATATATATAATGCTCTATAAGGAAGAATCTTATGGGCTTAAAGGCCCTAAGAAGATATCTACAAGATAGCCCGTGTGGTATTATATAACACGTCGCCAAGCTTAAAGAGACTGCCCTAAGTACACCCCCTAACTAATATTATTTAATATAACCCTTATATAAAGGTATAGCAAAGTGGGGTATAAACAGGGAAGGATTATACTCCTATTATAGCTATATTATAGCGCATTTATAATACTGTACTAGTATCTCTAAGTATCACGGAGTGAGTATAAGTGTCACGGGACTCCACCGTAACACCTTACACACGTCCACCTGTTTCCACCTACGCAGCAAGAAGAGACCGACCACGAGACGGCAATCTAACAGTAATCTACGGCAATCTGACGGCAATCTGCCGCATTCTGCCATATTCTGCCAAGTCCACCAAATCCTGCCAAGTTCTGCCAGGACCGCTACTCAAATCCTATTCTACTCCGTGCACGTGTTAACTAAGCAACTAAACTAGCGATATATACCCTTTCTTCCTATTTCCTTACCTTCTCTCCTTACACAACGTCTTAACTTTATTACACAGTTTATGTACATAGCTTAATAATATCTACTTCGCTATATATTATTACCACTTATACTCACTCCATAACACTATATTGCGTTAAAACCTACACTCCGCCCTGCCCTGTTTAAAATATAGAACGACCTTGAAGCCCCTATAACAGCCGCTGATATTATATCCGCACTCTAGGAACAATTAGCAGATATGTAAAAGTCCTTTATAAACGCCCTTACATAAAACTAAGCTGCTATAGCTTAATAGCAAGCTAAATAAGAAGTATAGTACTAGAAAACAATTAAGGCCCTCTAAGAAGAAATCCGCACCCTTAAGATGTCTACGCTAAGCCCTTAAGACTAGTTGCTATTACTAGAAGCTAATACATGGAACGCAAGCCCTAAACCAGTAATAGTTATCCTATTAGTAGAACCGACTACTGCACTATAATAATCTAAACGATTACTAGACCCTCTAATATTTACTAGTAAATAATAAGAACTCTAATTATTCCTAAGCCGGCTTAAAAATAAGCTAACTAGTAACACTAACCGCTACCTAACTAAAGCTAACTAACTCTGTTATGCCCTAAGTTAACTAGGAGGAGATGTAGCTAACCTTATTAAACCTCTTTAACCGAACTCAGTACCAAGCCTAATTATACTTCTTAAAGCTATGTATAGTAACCCAAACCGCCAAGCTACTACTTAGAGAAAGATAAACCACATAACTTAAGAAATAAAAAGCTTTCTAGTATACTTCTCTAAATTCAACCGTTACGCAAAAGAAATAGGCTGGAACGACTCCGCACTAATTAACAGCCTTATTAAATCCTTAAGTCCTAAACTAAAAACCTCCCTAATAGGTGTAGACCTACTAGGAGCCCTTAATGCCTACGTAAACGTTATTAATAAACAGTATAATGATATACTACGTCTGACACTAAAGTCCGCTCCTTAATATAATATAATAACCCTATAAATATCTACTAAGCTATTATCTTAGCCTAAGCACCCTAACGCTATGGATATTAACACTAGAACCCTAGGATACGCCCTACTAGGGTCCTCTAAATAAGAATGACGTACTAAGCTAGGCCTTTATTTTAAGTGTAAAAGTAACTTCTATCTCTCTAACCACTGCTCCGTCCCCTTACCCCAACGCGAATTACAAACGGCTAACACTAGTAGCTGTTTACCGCATTAATCCTCTAGTTACTATCCCTAATCTCCACCTGGTTCTAGCCCCATATCTAGTAAGCACCACTTATAAGAACGAAGCTATAACTAATATGCTATAAGAACTCCACCCTAATCGCCTCTAAAAGGAAGGTCCTAGAGCTAAGTTGCTCTCCAGGACGGCGCTACCTCAGGATCTTATTAAATGCTTTAGATGTCACAAACTCTAACTCTTAGGATTATAGTATAACCATTAACTGTTGTCTTTGGCAGAATAATTAATAGGTTAATACTTAAGTCCTAATTAATACAGGAGCTAGCGGCATAGGATTTATTAATAAGATCTTTATGTAAGATAATAGTTTTACTCTAACCCCCCTTAACCGGCATATTAACGTATTTGGATTTAATGGTAAACGTACTGTCTTAGGCTATATTACCTATGTAGTATTCTTAAGACTCTAATACCTAAACTACAAAGAACTAATTAGGCTTTTCATTACCACCCTAGGTTACTTAGTAATCCTTAGACAACCCTAGATAAAGCTATATAAGGTAACCATTAATTAGAACAACCTTAAGCTTCTATTTACCGCCTCCCGTTATAAGCAGAAGTGTCTTACGACCCGCTGCTTAGACCCTAAACTAAAATCTAGAAAATCTACCAAGATCCACCAGTCTAAGATTTCTACTAATGTCCACCAAGAACCCAGAAATAATATATAACTATATAAACTGACTTTAACTGCTATACCCTAAACCAAGCAGAAGCTTAAGCTTAATATATAAAAGTACTAAAAGAACTAGTACTCTACTATAAAAAGGATACTTAAAGAACCTAAACCTAAATCTAATACCGACTTTGTACCTAATACTAAACTTAAACCCAAATAAGAAACTATATAAGAAACTAAGGATGATCCAAGTTCGCTTAATACCTTAGATATCTATATAATTGGAGCTACCCCGTTAGTACAACTCGCCAAGAAACCTAAATATACGATCTTTGCTATTATAATAGCCGATATTAAAAAGGCCTTAGCACTAAAGAAACACACTAACCCTACTACAAAAGTACTAGTATGCCACCATAATAACCTGGAAGTATTTTCACGAAAGGAAGCCAATAAACTAGTAGAATACTAACTATACAACCATAAGATCGTACTTAAAGAAGGAAAACAGCTAGGATTTAGACCCTTGTATAGAATATCCTAAAACAAACTCTAAGTGCTACGGAAGTACTTGGATAAATACCTAAGTAAAGGATTTATTAGAGCAAGCTCTTCGCCTATAGCTGCACCTATAATCTTTGTTAAGAAACCTGGCGGCGGTCTATACTTCTATATAGACTACTAAGCTCTTAACGCTATTACTATTAAGAATTAGTACCCGCTCCCATTAATTTAAGAGACACTAAACCGATTAAGTAAGGCTCGCTACTATACAAAACTTAACCTTATCCACGCATTTAACCGCCTCTATATTGCAAAAGGAAATAAATGGCTCACCGCATTCCGTACTAGATATAGACTGTTTGAATACTTAGTAATGCTATTTAGCCTTGCAAATGCCCCGAGTTTATTCCAACACTTTATAAATAATACCTTATAACCTTACCTAGACGTTTTCTGTATTACTTATATTAACGACATCCTGGTATATAGTAATAACCTAGCTAAATATAAGAAACATATTAACCTTATCCTAGAAGCCCTATATAAAGCTAGACTACAATTAGATGTAGATAAATGCGAGTTCCATAAAACGGAAGTTCTATACCTTAGACTTATTATCTCTATAGATGGCATATAAATGGACCTAAAGAAGATTAAAGTAATTATAAACTGGTAAGAACCCAAGAACGTTAAGGATGTAAGAGCCTTTATAGGATTTGCTAATTTCTACTAACGGTTTATTAATAACTTCTCCGCCCTAGTTTTACCTCTTATAGCTCTAACACAAAAGGATAAAGCCTTTATCTTTAATAAGGAATATAAGAAGGCCTTTACCTATCTAAAAGTTATATTTACCACCGCACCTATACTCTAACACTTTGACCCAAACTAAAAGAGTATTATAGAAGCTAATTTATCTAACTACGTTACTAAAGGCATTCTGTCTCAGTATAATAAGGAAAGAGTACTATATCCAGTAGCATACTTCTTAAAACGATTAAGTCCAGCCAAATATAACTACAAGATCTATAATAAGGAATTATTAGCTATTATTAGATGTTTTAAATAATAGCGACCTAAACTAGAAGGCGCTAGATTTCTAATTAAGGTTTTTAGCGACTATAAAAATCTACAGTACTTTACAACCACAAAACAGCTAAGTTATTGTTAAGCCTATTAGTTAAAATATCTGTCTCATTTCTAATTTTTAATTATATACCGCTTAGGCGTTTAAGGTTAAAAACCTAATGCCCTAACTTAACGTTTATAAGATATAATAGTATAGGAAGAAGCACGCGCCTACCATAATTAAACGCTGCTTTGCCCTAAATTATTTAATCCCCTAGCTAAAGACCTTATAGTATACGTCCTTAAAATAACTAATTAATTAATTAAGCAGATTATAGTTAATAAATACCCAAATAATAAGTTTATCTAAGAGACACTTAAGTTAATTTAAGATGGCGTTAGACGCTCTAAAAAGATCTCTTTAAGTAAATATAAAGCTTGTAGAGAACACTTATACTACTAGAACCGCCTAGTTATACCTAACTATAACAAACTTAAGCTTAAGCTCCTTAAATACGTATATAATCTACCAGTAGCCGGCCACCCAGGCTAAGGAAAAACCCTAGAGCTACTCTAACAGGAGTACTACTGGCTAAATATACACAATATGACACAAAGGTACGTCTCCAGCTATTACACCTACTAATAAGCTAAAGCCTTATATAAGAAGTACAACGGCTTTCTAAAGCCACTACCTATTCCGGACTAAAGATAGAAGGATATCTTAATTAACTTCGTTGTTAATCTCCCTATAAGTAAAGGCTGTGCAAACATTATAGTAGTTATAGACTAACTATTTAAAATAAGACACTTAATCGCCTGCCCTAATATATTAATACCTGCCATCGCCTAACTGTTCCTGGATTATATATAGAAACTCCACAGACTTCCCAAAATAATTGTCTCTAATAGAGGCCGCTAGTTTATCTTAGTATTTTAGGAAGAACTAACTACCTAACTCTATATTAAAGCGCTGTTGTCTACGGCATATTACCCAGAAATGGACGGTTAAACGGAACGTGTAAATACTATAATGGAACAGTATATTCGGATATACACGTTGTATTTATAGGATAACTGGATAGACTGGCTTGTATTTACTAAGTTTACTATAAATAACTCCATTTTAGAAACTATAAAGGTCTCCCTATTCCTGGCTAATTACGGCTAGTACCCACAAATGGGTTTTAAACCCTTTAGTAATATTCCTCGCCTAGCTTATTAGGCCTTATAAGTTACAGAAGTAAATGAATTTATAAAAAAGATAGAAGAACTATAAGAGTTCCTTACTAATAAAATAATATAGGCCCAGTCTGTCTATAAAGCTATAGCAAATAAGAACTGAACCCTAGCACTGGCTTACTAAATTAATAACTTTATCTAGCTAGATATAAGAAATCTAAACACAAAACGACCTACTAAGAAACTTAACTAGAAGAACGCCAGCCCTTATAAGGTTAAAAAAGTTGTCTCTCTTTATACCTACCAACTAAAGCTCCCTGATATGGTTAAAATCCACCCTATATTCTATACGTCAGTCCTCTACCCTGCCGCCCCTATATCAGACGCCCTACCTAGACAGATTTAAGACCCTCCCCTACTAGTTAAAGTAGATGGTGAGGATGAATACTTTGTTAAAAGAGTTAATGATATTAAGTATAATAAATAGAAACGCAAATATATATATCTTATAAAATAGAGAGGCTTTACTAAGCCCTTATAGGAACCCGTTAACTCTATAGAACTTATACAAGCTGTAGAAGACTTTTATAAACTCCACCTAGAACTACCTCAGCCCTATCTTACAGAAGCTCGAGTTTAAAGGGGGGGTACTATTATGGGACTCCTCTATAATACCTTATACACGTCCACCTGTTTCCACCTACACAGCAAGAAGAGACTAACTATAAGATAGTAATCTAATGGTAATCTACGGCAATCTAATAGCAATCTGCCGCATTCTGCCATATTCTGCTAAGTCTACCAAATCCTGCCAAGTTCTACTAGGACCGCTACTTAAATCCTATTCTACTCCGTATATGTGTCGACCAAGCAACCAAACTAGCGATATATACCCTTTCTTCCCGTTTCCTTACCTTCTCTCCTTACGCAACGTCTTAACTTTATTATATAGTTTATATACATAGCTTAATAATATCTACTTCGCTATATATTATCACCACTTATACTCACTCCGTAATAATAAGCGACAATAATATATAGCAAAGTAGATATTATTAAGCTACGTATATAAACTATATAATAAAGTTAAGACGTTACGTAAGGAGAGAAGGTAAGGAAACGGGAAGAAAGGGTATATATTATTAGTTTAGTTACTTAGTTAATATATATATAGAGTAGAATAGGATTTAAGGAGCAGTCCTAGCAAAACTTGGCAGAATTTAGTAGACTTGGTAGAATATAGCAAAATACAGTAGATTGCTATTAGATTGCCATAAATTACCGGCAGATTGCTGTCTTACAGTTAGTCTCTTCTTACTAAGTTAGTAGAAATAGGTGGATATATATAAGGTATTACGGAGGTGTCCTATAATAGTACCCCCCCTTTAAACTCGAGCTTCTGTAAGATAGGGCTGTAGTAGTTCTAGGTAGAGTTTATAAAAGTCTTCTACGGCTTATATAAGTCCTATAGAGTTAACAGGTTCCTATAAGGGCTTAATAAAGCCTCTCTATTTTATAAGGTATATATATTTACGTTTCCGTTTATTATACTTAATATTATTAATTCTTTTAATAAGGTACTTATCCTTACTATCCACTTTAACTAGTGGGGGAGGGTTTTAGATCTATTTAGGCAGAGTGTCTAATATAGGGGCGGTAGGGTAGAGGACTAATATATAGAATACAGTGTAGATTTTAACCATATTAGGAAGCTTTAGTTGGTAGGCATAAAAAGAGACAACTTTTTTAACCTTATAAGGGCTAGTATTCTTCCAATTAAGTTTCCTAGTAGGTTGTTTTATGTTTAGATTTCTTATATCTAGCCAGATAAAGTTACTACTTTAATAGGCTGGTACTAGGGTTTGGTTCTTATTTACTACGGCTTTATAAATAGATTAAGCCTATATTATTTTATTAGTAAGGAACTCTTATAGTTCTTCCATCTTTTTTATAAATTTATTTGCTTTTATAACTTATAAGGCCTAATAAGCTAGATAAGGAATATTACTAAAGGGTTTAAAACCCATTTACGGATACTAGCTGTAGTTGGCTAGGAATGGGGAGACCTTTATAGTTTCTAAAACGGAGTTATTTATAATAAACTTAGTAAATATAAGCTAGTCTATCCAGTTGTCCTATAGATATAACATATATATCCAAATATATTGTTCTATTATAGCATTTATACATTCTATTTAACCATCCGTTTCTAGGTAGTATGCTATAGATAATAGTGCTTTAATACGGAGTTAGGTAGTTAGTTCTTTCCAAAATATAGAAACAAACTAGCGGCCTCTATTAGAGATAATTATTTTAGGAAGTCTGTAGAGTTTCTATACATAATTAAGAAATAGTTGGGTAATAGTAGGTGTTAATATATTAGGGCAGGCGATTAAGTGTCTTATTTTAGATAGTTAGTCTATAACTACTATAATGTTTATATAGCCTTTACTTATAGGGAGCTTAACAACGAAGTTAATTAAGATATCCTTCTATCTTTAGTCTGGAACCGGTAGTGGCTTTAAAAAGCCGTTATATGTCTTATATAAAGCTTTAGCTTATTAGTAGGTATAGCAGCTAGAGATATACCTTTGTATTATATTATACATATTCGGCTAGTAGTATTCTTATTAAAGTAGTTCTAGGGTTTTTCCTTGGCCTAGGTAACCGGCTACTGGTAGGTTATATACATATTTAAGGAGCTTAAGCTTAAGTTTATTATAATTAGGGACAACTAGGCGGTTCTGGTAGTATAAGCAATCTTTATAGGCTTTATATTTACTTAGGGAAATCTTTTTAGAGCGTCTAACGCCGTCTTAAATTAGCTTAAGCGTCTCTTAGATAAACTTATCATTTAAGTATTTGTCGGCTATAATCTATTTAATTAGTTAATTGGTTATTTTAAGGACGTACACCATAAGATCTTTAGTAGGGGGTTTAAATAGCTTAGGGCAAAGTAGGGTCTAATTACGGTGGGAGCGCGCTTCTTCTTAAGCTGGTACGTCTTATAAACGTTAGGTTAGGGTATTAGGCTTCCAGCCTTAAACGCCTAGGCGGTATATAATTAAGAATTAAAAACGGGACAGATATTCTAACCAGCAGGCTTAATAGTAGCTTAGCTATTTTATGGTTGTAAAGTACTATAAGTTCTTATAATTGCTAAGGACTTTAATTAGGAATCTAGCTCCTTCTAGTTCTAGTTGCTATTGCTTAAAGCATCTAATAATAGCCAGCAATTCCTTATTATAGATCTTATAATTGCATTTAGCTAGGCTTAGTTGTTTTAAGAAGTATACTATAGGGTGCAATACCCCTTCCTTATTATATTAAGACAGAATGCCTCCAGTAACGTAATTAGATAAGTTAGCTTCTATAATACTTATTTAGTCTAGGTTAAAGTATTAGAGTATAGGTGTAGTAGTAAATATAATCTTTAGATAAGTAAAGGCTTTCTTATATTCTTTATTAAAGATAAAGGCTTTATCCTTTTAGGTTAAGGCTATAAAGGGTAAAACCAAGGCAGAGAAGTTATTAATAAACTATTAGTAGAAGTTGGCGAATCCTATAAAGGCCCTTACGTCCTTAATATTCTTAGGTTCTTGCTAGTTTATAATTACTTTAACTTTCTTAGGGTCCATTTATACGCCGTCTATAGAAATAATAAGTCTAAGATATAGGACTTCTGTTTTATGGAACTCGCATTTATCTATATCTAATTATAGGCTAGCTCTGCGCAAGGCTTATAGGACCAGTTTAATATATTTTTAATATTCAGCTAGATTATTGCTGTATATTAAGATGTCGTTAATATAAGCAGTATAAAAGACGTCCAGGTATAGGCGTAGGGTATTATTTATAAAGTGTTGGAATAAACTTAGGGCATTTATAAGGCTAAATAGTATTACTAAGTATTTAAATAATCTGTATTAAGTATAAAATGCAGTAAGCTATTTATCTCCTTTTACGATATAGAGGCGGTTAAATACGTAGATAATATTAAGCTTTGTATAGAAGCGAGCCTTACTTAATTAGTTTAGTATCTCTTAGATTAACAGGATTAGGTATTAGTTCTTAATAGTAACAGCGTTAAGAGCTTGGTAGTCTATATAGAAGCATAGACTACCACCAGGTTTCTTAATAAAGATTATAGGTACGGCTATGGGCGAGGAACTTGCTCTAATAATTTTTTTATCTAGATGTTCGTCTAAGTACTTCTATAGTACTTAAAGTTTGTTTTAGGACATCTTATATAAGGGTCCAAATCTAGGATATTTTCCCTCTTTAACTACAATCTTATAATTATATGGACGGCGTTCTGGTAGCTTATTAGCTTCCTTTTATAAGAATACATCTAAATAATTATGGTACTCTACTAGTACCTTTATAGCGGGGTTAGTACGCTTCTTTAGTGCTAAGGCCTTCTTAATATCGGCTATTGTAACAGTAAAGATTATATGTTCTGGTTTCCTAGTAAGTTATACTAGCAAGGTAGCTCTAATTATGTAGATATCTAAGGTATTAAGTAAGCTTAGGTTATCCTTAGTTTCTTATATAGTTTCTTATTTAGTTTTAGGTTTAGTGTTAGGTACGGAGTTAGTGTCAAATTTAGGTTTAGGTTCTTTAAGTATCCTTTTTATAGTAGAATACCAGTTCTTCTGGTACTTTTATATGTAACAGTTCACCAGCACTACGCTGAGACACGAGACCGTCGCCTAAGAGGCTCCGAGACACAATCGACGCCACCCTCGTATGTCTCGGATACGGTCAAATATTGAGTCATAGACTACGGAGTTCCGGGTCTACTTTCATGTATTTAGTTCACTTGATTTCCATAGATTTAGAATTAAGTCGCTCATTCAATTCCCACACTGCACTGTTACATTATATATTAAGCTTAAGCTTCTGCTTAGTTTAGGATGTAGCAGTTAAAGTTGGTTTGTATAGTCGTGTATTATTTTTAGGTTCTTAGTGGAAGTTAGTAGAAGTCTTACATTAGTAGAATTTAGTGGAATTCTTGGGTTAGTGGAATTAGGTGGACTTTTTAGGTACAAGGTAGATGTTAGTGGAAATTTTAGACTGGTGGATTCTAGTAGATTTTTTAGATTTTGGTTTAAGGCTTAAGTAGTAAGTTATAAAGCACTTCTGCTTATAATAGGAGGTAGTAAATAGAAGCTTAAGGTTATCCTAATTAATGATTACCTTATATAGCTTTATCTAGGGTTGTCTAAGGATTACTAGGTAACCTAGGGTAGTTATAAAGAGCTTAATTAATTCTTTATAGTTTAGGTATTGGAGTCTTGGGACCGCTATATAAGTAATACAGCCTAAGATAGTGCGTTTACTATTAAATCTAAATATGTTAATATACTAGTTAAGGGGTATTAGGGTAAACTTATTATCTTATATAAAGATCTTATTAATAAATCCTATACCGCTAGCTCCTGTATTAATTAGGACTTAAGCGTTAGCCTATTAACCTTTCTGCTAAAGACAGTAGTTAACAGTTATACTATAATCCTAAGAGTTAGGGTTTACAACATCTAATGCATTTAATAAGATTCTGTAACATAGCTGTCTTAAAGAGCGACTTAACTCTAGGACGCACCTTTTAGTGGTAAGTAGGCAGGGGTTCCTATAGAATATTAGTTATAACTTTGTCCTTATAAGTGGTGCTTATTAAATGCGGGGCTAAAACTAGGTAAAGATTAGGGACGGTAACTAGAGGATTGGTGTAGTAAATAGCTACTAGTACTGGCCGTTTGTAAATTCTTTTAAAAAGGGATGGAGCAGTAGCTAGAGATATAGGCGTTGCTTCTATACTTAAAACAGAGGCCATATTTAATACGTTGCTTTTATTTAGTAGATCCTTTTAGGGCATAGGAAAGGGTTTTAGTGTTAATATCTATAGCGTCTAAGTCCTTGCGGGTTTTAGGCGGTTAGGGGGTAGAGTATTAAGGTATATATTTTAGGGTAAGGCGTAGTAAGTTATTATATAGGCCATTAATAACGTTAGCGCAGACAGTAATGGTACCTAGCAGTTTAACTCCTATAAAAGATGCTTTTAGTTTAGGGTTTAGGGATTCTACTAGGCGATTAATTAAGGTAGGTTCGTTCTATCCAGTCTCTTTAGCGTAGCAGTAAAATTTAGTGAAGTATAATAGGAAGTTCTTGGAACCCTATATTATCTTGTTTAGTTTTCTTTATAATATAGCAACTTAGTTAGGGTCGCTATAAGATGTTTTTAGTATGGTAACTAGTTCTTTTATTATACTTGGTTAGAATGGGTATATAGTATCCGCGGTATCTCCTTTTAGGCGGCTTATAGCGTAATAAAGTTAACTATTAGGGGTAGGGTAGCAATTAATATTGCCGCTTAGCTTATTCTAAAGTTAGTTAAGGAAAGAGTATAGCTTACTCCTCTTACTAGAATAGGCGGGAGGATTAGGGAGGCATTTAGATAACCTTTTTTTAGGGGCATTAACTGGCGAATTTAGGGTTAAAGAGTTGGTTTTAGATACGTTCTTCTTATCCGGTGTTTATGGGTTAATACTAGTAGGGACAGGTAGGGGCAATAGTGTAGTAAATAGTGGGTTATAATAAATCTCTTTAACTTTTTTTCTTAGGGATTGGATTGTCTTATAATATTAAGCTTCTTATTAGGCAAGAGTGTCTATAAAAGCCTCTTAGAGACCTCTTATTTGTTTGGCAAATAGGGTGTATAGGTTATTTATGGATAAGGGGGTTTCTGGGTTATTCTATATGTTGGTTAAGGCAGGACGGAGTATATAGTTTAACGTAATATAGTATTACAGAGTAAGTATAAGCAACGATAATATATAGCAAAGTAGATATTATTAAGCTATATATATAAACTGTGTAATAAAGTTAAGACATTACGTAAGGAGAGAAGGTAAGGAAATGGGAAGAAAGGGTATATATTGTTAGTTTGGTTGCTTAGTCGACACGTGCATAGAGCAGAATAGGATTTAAGGAGCGGTCCTGGCAGAACTTGGCAGGATTCAGTGGACTTGGCAAAATATAGTAGAATGCGGCAGATTGCCGTCAGATTGCCGTAGATTGCCGGCAGATTGCCGTCTCGCGGTCGGTCTCTTCTTGCTGAGTCGGTGGAAACAGGTGGATGTGTGTAAGGTGTCCTGTGACACTAAGTTAGTAAATCGGCTTAACTTTCGAGGTATAGTTAAAGTAGAGCCTACTGTTAGCTCTCCTATTAGCTAAGCGGTAGAGAAAAGCTGGATATAAAAGGCCTCTATATTCTTTAACTAGACCTATATTAAGCACAGTATCCTTTAAAAAAAATCCCTCTGTCACGATGACGATGTATCACATGCGAACGCTAGATGAACAAGCATCAGATTCGTGGAATTGATAGCTACATACGGCTATCATAAAGACTCAGAAGGATTGCTGGAGAGTTCGACAGGAATGCAACTGCGACTGAATCTATATAGGGGCAATCGGGGCGGATAAACTATCTGCCAAGCGATATCAAACAAGGAAAGGAAAGCTACGCGTCTAGCGTAGCGCGTGTCGCGGGCAGTCCCGTGACACCCTCCTTACTTTCTTGCAAAGATACTTAAACTATTAGCTGCCTTATCTCTTTAATAATAAGCGACTTAGACGCCACAATAAAGGATATTATATTGTATTAGATTAAGGTACGCTCTAAATATTAAATCCTTTATAGGATACCACTAATAAAGCTAGGATATAACGTTTACTTCTAATCCCAAAGGCTCCAATAAGTGTTACGGACGCTTTAAGTACGATGTTACGACTACTTGGAGAAGAGTCGGCGGAAGCTAGTTGGTTAATACAGGCACGGTCCAGGATGGATCCGGTGGAACCATATAACGAGGAATAGTAAGCGAGTCACATAACGTTATACGCAGTGTACGAGGAGTACGCAGTGTACGCTATGTATAACACGTATAACACGTACCTTACGTACAAGGGAGGATTTCTTAGGAGTATAGTTGTGTATTTAAAGGACCTTAGTCCCTACCGTAGATAGTTCTCTCCTTGTAGTAAATCTTAGAATATAATTAGAGTTAATCTATTAGGCAACTACTCCACTAGTTATTATTATGTTGTTGATTTTGTTCTTACCTATATACCCAGCCTATTAATAGAACCCACCGTAGTTCCTACTACAAGGTTCTGTTACACATTCACTACCAAGGTTATAGTATTAAATAGAGAAATCAAATAACATGCTACTAAGAGCAGCACCAGTCACAATAGCGTTAACGGGAGCCACAACCTTAGGACCAGGTAATACCAGTATGGACAATAGGGATTCTCAAGTAGTTACGCGAGGTTAGTTATAGGAAATGGTTAATCACTTACAAGACAATAATAGGATACTTAAAGAACGCATTAATGGAATTAGAGTAGTAAAGATTAAGTTACCTTTAATTAAACAATTTTTGGGAGAGAAGTTAAAGCTTAAAGGATTTCTTACGCAAATGTACTTTAAGGTAGTATAGGAAGGAGCGAAGTTAGCAACATCGTTAGACCAAGTAGCCTATGCAGAATTGTTTCTGACGGGAAGGGCACTTAAGTGGTTTAAGCCATATTTTACGGAAATATAGGCTAATGGCATAACAACTACTAACCAGGATGTACGGTATATATTTACCAGTTAAAATAGGTTTGCAGAACAACTAACGTAGATATTTGGAGACCTAGAGGCCACAACCACAGCAGAATAAAAGCTTTAGAACTTAGTACAACGCACTTTAATAATTAAGTATACAACATAGTTTTAAACACTAGCTATATAGGTTAAGTGGAATAATAGGGCGCTTATAGCATAGTATAAACAGGGACTTAAGGCTAAAGTCTAGGACGCAATTATCCTAATAGAAGATGCGGATACTCTAAGAGA
>Ga0307507_10002894_pt1 | contig 34603 bp, 10 predicted proteins | sample 7_EM_MG_FD_207223 | JGI IMG/M metagenome (GOLD analysis project Ga0307507, IMG submission 207223) | Populus trichocarpa ectomycorrhiza microbial communities from riparian zone in the Pacific Northwest, United States - 7_EM | ecosystem: Host-associated > Plants > Roots > Unclassified | place...
TGGTGGTAGGTCTGCGGTAATGGTGGTAGGTTTACGGTAACGGTAGTACTGCGGCAGCGGCGGTACGTCTGCGGTAATGGTAGTAGGTTTGCGGTAATAGTGGTAGTTGTTGTTGTCTGCGTCTGCGTCTGCGGCTCGTCTGCGGTGCGCCTGTGGTGCGACCGTGCGCCTGTTGTGGTAGAGGTCGTCTGCAGCGCGACGGCTGTAGACTGGTCGTAGTGGAGGTCGTCTGCCGTGTGGCAGACGGTTGTAGTGGAGGTCGTCTGCTCTGTGGCAGACTGGTTGTAGTGGAGGTCGTCTGCTCTGTGGCAGACTGGTTGTAGTGGAATCGTTGGTTGCGGTGGCGACGCGTAGTGGTGACGCGTCCTTAGGGGGTATATAACTAGCGGCGCCCCTGCGACGACGGCGGAGGAGCAAAGGGAGGCGACGGCAGAGACGAAAGGGAGGCGACTCTTATAGTACTTATATTTTAGTTAGCAGAGCTTCTAGTCTTATACCACTTAGTATATACCTTAATTTAGCAAAGGCCCTAGTTAATAGCTAGGCACTAGTCTATAAGTTCCTTTAGCGTCTATATAATAGTATAAACCAGCAGCGCGGCGCGCTGTAGGTCTAGGGTAAGCTTATTAAAGAGATCTAGCATTAAATCTTTTTAGGAGATTTAAGCCTGTCTAGCTAGGTATAGAAAGCGGGTCTAAAAGACTAAAAAGATCTCTATTATTTTTATATTAAGGGCTTTATAGTTAAGGTAGGCGTTCTATATCTTAAAGGGGTCCTTATAAATAGAAGATAGGTAGTTAATTATTTCTTTTTTAAAGAGGAAGGGGTCTGCTAAGTTCTGGGCATATTGCGGACATAAATACATCTATATGTCCCCACCAGTACGGCCAAAGACATAGGCCATTTTAGCTTATGTAGTAGGGAAGTAGTCCACATTAACTTCAAGCTTATCTTATAGTTAAAGTTTCCAATTATTAAATATAGGGTTAGTTCTATCTATAAGTAATAGGGGGTCTATAACCTTTGCGGACCGCAATAATACTAATACTATACGTTAGGCTAGGGCCTTAAGGACTATAGCAAGTCTTTAGGTATCTAATAACTCCTTACTAAGTATAGGAGTGTCTCTAGTTTTAAGCAGCTCTTAAAGCCGTTTAATTTTGGTATTAGCTGCTATAAGCTCTTCCTAGGGTGTTAAAATGGCGACTATTTTACCATTAAAGGTATTTATAGGTCCTGCAGTAGCTTTGCTAGCTACTATATTTCTTAGCATGGTAGTAGGGATATTAGGTAATTTCTAGTATTTATTTATTTCCTAGGGGTTCTGGTCTATATATATCCTATTCTTAGGTTTCGCGTTCTATTTATATTCTTTTGGTTCTTAGGGGTCTATCCTATCCTTATAGTCCTAGTGATGTCCTTAGGGTCCTATTCTATGTCCTTGTCCTATTTATGGCCTTATAAATATATTTAAGTTCCTTCTTAGGAAAGAAGAGTAGTAATAAGCTTTAGATAATATTAGCAACTCAATTAATTAAGGCATAAGCACAGCAAGAGGGTCGCGCAAGCCTATATAATTAGATTGTCTATAAACAAGAATCTAAAGCTAAAGAAAGGAAATAAGAAGAACAGAAGCACCGCTTAAAGTTATATACAATTTTCTAGTTACGTAATGGCAACTTACCGCAACTTGCCATTATGTGACAGCAGTTTGCGGTAATTTAATAGCAATTTGCCAGTGCCGTAATAGTCTCTAGCTTTTAGCACTAGTGAGCCTAACTAGAAGGCACCTATAAGGGATATTATTGCGGACACCTTGGGTTGCCTTTAGGACAACCTCTGGACGCCCCTTAGATGGTCGCCGGTCACGTACTGGAGGCACGTGCCTATAGTATATAGTCTCCACGATCCTAGAGGCCTTACCTTCTTAAGGATTTATCTCTCTTACTAATCTATCCTATTTTATAATTGTGTCCTTATAGCCCCCTATCTATAAAGTCCCCTTATATTTAAATCCTTCCTACTCTATCTAAAAGGGCAGCTAGCTTTAAGGACCAGATTGTTTATTTATATCTTTTATTTACATCCACTATTCTCCCTTAAAATCTCACAATAACTTAAACGGAAACTCCACAAATACCTTATAGATAGCCGTCGCGCTAAGGCAGGAAGGTCCCTTTAATAGCAAGAGATTGCGACAATATAAACCTCTAGGCAAGACGGCCAAACGAGCCCTAACACCCAGATATACCAAGAGCTTAAAGACTCTTATACACCTACGGTTACCAGCAACGCTAAGGAAAACACAGACACCCTCTATAACGGTCACAACACTGCTAAAAAGCAGCCGGAACCCCTCTGGCCCTACTTAGGCCAATTAGAAGATTAAGCACCAGATATAACCCTAAAATCTTCCCCTAAACTAGAAACGCCAGAGGAATACACTAACGCGCCCAATTAGGGACCTAACCGGAACCCTCCCAGAAGACCACCAGCCCACAATTAGTATAGTGGCGGCGCATAGACTGCTTATAAGCTAAGCGGGCCTACCCCTTTAGGCAATCTAACCTAATTACTAACTTAAGACTTAAGCCTCGCAGGGAAACCTATATTAGCTACTAGTACCAATACTACCTCTATAGCCAGAGCTTCCCTAGGCCTAAGGTTAGAAAGTTAAGAGCCCCATACTAATTTTCTTTAAGGGGGATATTAGGAACCTACTATAAAGCTCTTAAAAGCTATGCGGGAAGGAGCTACTAATAAATATATTAGAAACCTCTAGGGGCAGGTCTAGATCTAGCAGAGCTTAATTTAAGCTAGATAAAATCTTTTACAACCTAGCTAAGGCTAAGGGCCTTTTAGGGGATACCCAGTACCTACTTAAGGAGGTGTGGAAGACTTAGAGAGGTATCTATGCAGTAAATAGAAAAAGAATATAGACTAACTAGCTAAGGCCTCTAGCAGTTTAGAACTCCGCCAGAGACCTAACGCCTAATAGTTAGATAATTGGGTTTATAAAATAGATAACTTCTTTAAGATGCTAATAATATAAGATAATACTAAAGAGTATATCTATTGGATTATTAGTAAGATTAAAGATCAATCCCTAAACCAAATCGCACTAAATTAGCTTAATAAAGAGCAAATTACTATATAGCCGCAGCTATAACCCTTCCTAAAGAAGTGGACTTAAGATCCGCATATTATACAATATAATTACGCAAAACTATTTTGGAATAGAACACAGCTTAACCACCACAATTTCCGCTAGTTTATAAACTTTATAGAAACTTATGCTCAACTAATAAATCCAGAGCCCTTTAAAAATAAGGACGGTAGCATCCATAAAAAGGAGAAAATTGGATTGATTTAGGCTAGAATTAAGCCAGTAATTTATAACAAAATAAAGCACATAGGAGCCCTATCGCGGATTACCATATATATGGATTTTAAACGAGCGGTTCTAAATGCTAAGGATGCAGTAAGGAACTAGACCTCTTTCAGTAAAAAGCTAGGGGGTAACTAGAAACGTAGGCACTTTAGTAGCAATATAGGGTAGACCTAAACTTTAAAGAAGCCGTTCTTAAAGAGAAATCCGGAAGGGTTAAAGTTAAGGACCTTAAGTAATAGGAAAGACTCCTAGGGCTAACCTAACACCCATTTAGCACCCTTATAGGAATACTCTGAAAAGTTAAGAGAAAACTTCTCTAGAGGCAAACCTAATTGGAAAAATAAGTAGGGTAATAACCGCACTAATAATCTAAAAAAAGAAAAGCCCTAGTTATAGACCTTTCCCAGCTGCAACTAGGGCAAGATATAGAAGGAGAGACTCTCTATATTACTATTAAGCTGGAAATAGTACTCCCTATAGGCAAGGTACGTTAGTTCTAAGCACTATATAACAGCAGCGCCAAAATCAATCTTATACAATATAATTTAGTAAAAGAGTATAAGCTTATCCTATTACTAAAGTAGCGGAAACCTATTGCAGGGTTCCTAGATAAGTATTAAATTAAACTATATAGTGCCCATAAGCTTATAGTATTAGTGGCTAATATATATAACTATACTAAGGTGGTTAGCCCGTAACCCTTCTAGGCAGCTAACTTTATAGGCTATAACCTTATTTTTGAATATCCTTAGCTTACGGAAGCAGATCCTAAGATATGCTTTAAGACAGGAGCTTTTAAATAGTAGAATAATAAAGAATTAGAAGGGCGTATTTTACTAATAAGCTTAAAAGATATCCTAAAAGATGTAGCTTTAGGAGAAATAGTATACACCCTATGCCTAAAGGAGTATTGGATCCAACCCCTATTCTATAGTAAGATAGGTATAGAGCCTAGTATAGGTAATAACCCTTTTGTAATAGATACCCTATAGGGAACTACCGGACGGGTCGCGGAGATACTATAGGGAGGCGGCAATCTTGAAGATCCTATAAGATACTTCTACCACTATAGGTTACTCTGGCTTAAGCAATACGCAAAAAGTATACTACAACACCTTAAACGCTATATTAAAGAGTTCCCTACCCTCCACTAGCTACCGCATAAAACTGTCTAACATATAGTAGCAACTATGTACAAACAGCCACCATAGCGCGTAATGCTGCCTATAAGCGTCCTAAGGGACCTCCAGGACCTACCCAATAATAATACGGAGGATAAACGCGACCCTAATTTGTTAAATATCCCAGCAGGCCTAAGGGACTTACTAAGGGTATTTTTAGGTAGGTAAGTAAAAGTCCTTTAGCAGAACTTAGAATATAATTATATAATTAATCTAAAAAAAGGCAAATAACCGCTAAACCTTCCTATCTACAACCTCTCTTGTAAAGAGCTTAAGATCCTATAGGAGTACCTTAACAGCTTACTAGAAAAAGGATAGATACGGCCTAGTAAGTTACCAGCAGGCGCGCCAATCCTCTTTGTCCCAAAACCAGATAGGACTATAAGGCTATATATAAACTATCGCGGTCTTAATAAGATTATAATTAAGAACTATTACCTACTACCACTAGTTAGTGAAATGCTAGATTAACTATCTAGGGTAAAGATCTTTATAAAGCTAGACCTATAAGACGCCTATTATAGGCTCCGTATTAAAGAAGGGGATAAGTAGAAGACCGCTTTTAAAACCCAATACGGCCACTTTAAGTATATAGTAATGCCTTTTAGGCTGGCCAATACGCCTACAACATTCCAATTATATATTTATAGAGCCTTAGGGGGACTAGTCGACTATATATATATTATCTACCTAGATAACATTCTAATCTACTTAGAAGATAAGAATTAGCACGAGCAACACATCCGCAAAGTGCTAGAACGCTTAGATAATTAGGGCCTCTACACTAAGGTATTAAAGTGTGTCTTTAACACTAAGCAGGTTAAGTTTCTGGGTTATATTATAACGCCTATAGGTATAGTTATAGATCTAGTATAAGTGCAGATAATTTAAGAGTGGCTGGAGCTAGAGAGCTACTGGGATATTTAAGTGTTCCTAGGCTTTGCCAATTTCTATAGGCGCTTTATTTATAACTACTTAGACGTCGCCCAATACCTATCCAACTATATTACTAAAGCTTCCTAAGACCTAGCCTAAGGAGTAAAAAGCTTAAAGGCGGGAAGAAAGAAAACTAAAAAGGGACCAACTAAATAGTACAAACTATAGATATAGCCCGGAAAGGTCTAGGAAGCCTTTTAGGAACTACGCATAAAGTTTATAGAAGCTCCACTATTGCGGCATTTTAACCTAGATTAGCCACTGATAATGGTTACTAATGTATTAAATTTTGCCCTTATTAGTATCCTACTACAACCTAATAGGCATCCGGACGCTACCCAGCTCTACTAGAGACTAGTAGCATTCTATAGCAGAAAATTCTAGGGACCTAAAGTTAGGTATTATACCCACAATAAGGAACTGCTTGCTATAGTTAACTACTTTAAATAGTGGCGATACTACCTTAAGTACACAAGCTATGCCACTTGTATACTCTTAGATTATTATAATCTACACTACTTTATAACTATAAAGGAGCTTATACCTTAACAAGCTAAATAGACAGAGGGGCTTATGCAATTTAACTTTAAGATTAAATATAAGCTAGGGGAAAATAACCCTACTAACGGACCATTACAACGGCCAGACTATGCCAAAGGCTTTAAAACGGGAGAAGGAAAATAGATAATAGATATCTTACTCCCTATATTATAGAATAAGCTCTAGGTGTAGGATGCTTAAGTACCTACAGCTCCACGTACTAAGTCTTAGGTGGTGCAAACCCTATTAGTCTCCACTAACGTTCCAGCTAGTACCCGGTCCGTTGCTAATAAGGGTCCAAAAATACCTAGATAGGACATCTCTAACATAAGTTTAGAACCTAGTAATATACTACCCTTAATTGCTGAGCTATCCCCTTAAACTAAAAGTAAATCTATAGAGCAATCGGAACCCAGAGCCCTATAATAACTAAAGGACTTTAACCTTATAGCGGCCTTCCTAACGCACGCGCACTAAGAAGTTGTAAGATCTATAGTACCATCTAGTCTTATACTTAGAGCAGTATAAGGCAAAACAGCTTTTACCCAGGAACTATCTAAAAGGTTAATAGATCTCATCCGTAAGGTGTAACAGAGGGACGCCTCCTATGCCATCTTTAATGCGGAAGTAGACTGGAAACGTAATAAAAAGGAAGCTAAAAGGCGCTAAAATTAGAAACTAGACCCAATAGGCCTACTGCGTAGAAATGGTAAGGTTTAGGTACTATAAGAAGCAAATCTATAACAGAAGATCCTTATAAGGAATTACAATAATCTTCTAAGCGGCCACTATAGTTAAGTTAAGATAGTGGAATTACTTTAATATAAATACTACTAGCTAAAGCTCAAGCAGAAAGTAAAGGAGTATATTAGCCACTATAAGAAGTGTTAAGTATACAAAATCTAAAGGTATAAGCCATGGGGTTTACTTAAATTAGTTCCCCCCACTAGTAAGCTATAGCAATATTATGCTATGGACTTTATTACAGATCTCCCACCCTTAAAAGATAGGTAAGAATAAATATACGATTTAGTTCTAGTACTTATTAATAGGTTTTTAAAGTACGTCTAATACCTTCCCATTAACAAGACAATTAATGTATAAGCGCTTATAAACCAGATTAAGGAGAAATGCTTTCTTAAAGTAGATTAACCACACTCTATTATTACTAATAGGGGCAGCGTCTTTACAAGCCAGTACTGGTCAGATCTATGCTTTTATTTAAAGATAGACCACCGTTATAGTACGGCTTTCTATCTGCAGATAGATAGGTAAACGGAACGCCAGAACTAGGAACTAGAGTTATATCTATAAATATATTTAAACTACTAGCAAGATAATTAGTGCAAGCTACTTCCATACGTAGAGTACGCTTATAACTTAAAATAATATGCATTATATTAGTTTGCACTAATCCAGATTACCTATAGCATCTAAATATTAGGATTTAATGGTATACCTAACAGTTACTGGCTAAGGCCACATAATTAATTATAGGACCCTACTAGGAAGTCCAAGGACATCCACTAGAGAGTATAAGGATACCTTAAGGAATAGGAGGAGTAATAAAAGTATATAAAGCAGAGCCTATAAAATGCGCAAAAGTAGTAGAGACTTTAGTATAACTATAAATACTAGGACAAGCATTTCGGCGTAGGTAGTAAGGTTCTATTACGTTTAATAAATATTAAGACCTATTGACCATTAAAGAAGCTTAATGCAAGATACCTAGGTCCCTTCTAAATTAAGGAATAAATTAGTAAGCTAGCCTACTGTCTCCAGCTACCCCTATCCATGGCCTATATATATCTAGTATTTTACGTAAATCTACTAGAGCCATGGCACAGACTACTACTAAAAAAGAACTTCCATCTAGGCCTAATTAAACACCCTAAAGTAGTGGGCGAGTGGTATGAGGTTAAAGCTATACTATGCCATAAGTCTGTCAAGAACAAGCTTTAATATAAAGTCAAATAGCTAGGCTAGCCCACTAAGGACTCTATATAGGAACCAGAGGATTACCTTAATTATTATAAAGATATTCTAAAAGAATATTAGGACCAAGGTCCATAATCTACAAATCATAGAAAGCGCTCTAATACTACAGTGTTATCGCAACCTATAAAGAAAGCTCGCGGTAGGCTAAGAGAGGCCCTAAAGAGTAAATAGGTTAAATTAGATATAGAACGGACAAGCTTCAAAAACTATAAGGATTAATTAGGGCTATAGCCTAAGGCAGGATAGGTCCTTAGCCTTTTCACGTACATAGCATAGAATTAATAGGGTATTTTGCTAGAATTACATTCCCATTTATTAGTTTATATTAGGAATAGTGTTCCTATGCCTTCCTAAATGCTTTATAAGGCCTTCCCAATTGCTACTATATATAAGAATTAATCCTAAATGCCTAAATTAAAAGCCACTATGCCTTATCCCTAGGTGTAGGATTAGTATCCATTAGCCCACTAAGTAATGGCTAATAGAAATAAGATCTAGATCTAAATCCCTTAGTAGGAATATAGGTAGGTATAAAAACAGGGGCAGGCCAATAAGGTATAGATAGAGCAGAGACCCTTAAACGCTTAACACTAATATTAGGCCCAAACCAGTACCAATAAAGTTCTTAAGGCGTAAGCTTGTAGTTAATAAAGATACGCTTAAGCCCAGAATAAACAGAGATATTAGCTAGCTAGCAAAGACTAGAACCACCAAGACCTTACTATAGCAATTATTAGTTACCTATCCACTAGGTACCCAAAGGGTAACCTACCTAATACCGCATTATATTGTGCTCTTTTAAAACTTGACATATATACACGAATTCCTTCTTGTAGTAAACGGTGACCTTCTTCTTATTACCCCTATTCTTTACCCTATCCTTAGTATACCAACCTTACTCCCTTATTAGGCGTTGCTGGCTAGCTTGCTAGGAATTATAGGCGGTATAAATGGCTATGGCATAGTCTTAAATTTAACCTAGACATTTAGCATTAGCGCTAGAATAAAAAAGAGCCCAGGCAATATAGTAGTTAAGGATATTAAAGAATCATTGCCACTTAGGCCCAGGCTATATTAAAGCCTAAAGTTAGCAATAGAAACCTATTAAGGATAGGAAAGCTTACCTCAACATAACTGCCGCTCTTGGTATATATGCATCAATTATAAGGACTAAAGGTATTGGACCTTACATAGTAGGTCTTATTATAAGCATCCAAAATCTTCTTATTAGACTTCTGGTCTTTTAAGGACGTGCATACAAAGTCATTTAGGCAGGACCAGCACCAGTTATAGGTTAGCGGAGGTTAGGGTTCTATATACAGCGGCAGGGCCAGAATATACTATAAAATTAGATTAGAAGAGCAGTTAGCAGAAGAATAAAGAGGCATATTAAATTAATAATGGAAAAAAAAAATCTTAATAATATATTAAAGATACATCCAAATTTGGACAAAGGGCAATAATGGGAAGTAAGGTATTAAAGAAAAGGAGCAGCTTAATAAGTAAGGTATCTCTATACTTTACCTCCCAATACCCTTCCAGTAAATAGCCGTAACCTTGCCAATATAACTCCGTTATAATAGCGCAATTCAAAAGGAAGGAAACACGCGTATAAGCTATTTAGTTATCACTTCCTTATAAAAACTGATTACGCGGCCAGGGAAGGTAATTAAAACGTCAATTACAGATATATATAGGTAAAATTATACCTAAAACGATACTACAGTATTAAAGAATAATGTTATAGATGTTCTTAACAAATCGTATAATAGCTAGAGGCGCTATTACAAAGTATCCCTTTTATTTGCTAGGCAGTAGAGCTACGCCAAATATATAGTATAGAACTAACGAGAAAGGATTATAGATTAATATCTTAAAGGTTAAAGACAATAGTAAACCAAGGCTCTATATATTAAATCCTATACTAAAAGGTCCTATGGAACCATATTAGGAACACCAAATTGCCTATAACACTCGCGATTAATTGCAGACCAGCATAAAGGCTTAGAAGTAGAGTTGCATAAAAATTCTTAGGTTAGCCTAGGTAGTTACTAGCATGTTTCTAGTAGGCTTCTAAAGGGTCTCCTAGCAATCCTTACGTCTTTTCTCCAGTTATGTTTTTTCCTTATTAAGGTTTTTAGGAGTTTAAAGCAGGGGTTAAATAGATAGATAATATACAGCGGTATACTAATATCTCCCTAATATCTCTCTAAACCCCTTCTGAGACGAGCCCTTATAATCTCCCTACTGCAAGGTAATAGCAATTAGGGGCCAACCATAAGAAGGGGGGGGGCAATGTAAGGGATATTATTGCGGACACTTTAGGTTGCCTTTAGGACAACCTCTAGACGCCCCTTAGATAGTCGCCGGTCACGTGCCGGAGGCACGTGCCCGTAGTATATAGTCTCCACAATCCCAGAGGCCTTACCTCCTTAAGGATTCGTCTCTTTTACTAATCTATCCTGTTCCACAATCGTGTCCTTATAGCCCCCTGTCTACAAAGTCCCCTCACAGCACCCCTAAGCCTATTTAGGTAGTTTCTAACTATAAGGCCTTAGAATATTTTATAATAATAAAGGCCCTTACGGCCTAATAGGCGCGCTAAGCGGATACCCTATTTTAGTTTAACTTTCTAATTATATATAGGCTAGGTGCTACTAATTATATAGATACTCTTATAAGGCATAAATAGGATATAAATAACTAGATAGCTATAAAGATCTTATTATAGACCTAGGTGCTACTATAACTAAAGTACCTTAACCCCTAGATATAGGCAGCTAGCCAAACTGTTTATAGTTAGATTTAACGACTTTTTATTCGTTCTATATAAGCTTAATAGCCTTATTAGTTACTTAACCCTATAGTAACCAAAATATATAAGTATCTTAAAGCTAGAAAGATTTTCTGCAATTCTTATATTCTAATCTCTTATACTCCTTAAACCTCTTATTAATTACCAACTTAATCTAATTAATAACTTCTAGTAATATAAGGTCCTTATACAACCTTACTTTTATTACTAGATAAATTAATTCGCCCCTTTATAAGGTATTAGCACTAAGATTATAGTAATAATAAGTATAAGCCCTATTAAAGTAGGCCTTCCTTAGGCCCCAGTAATCTTTAATTTTAAAAGCCTCTAGCTAGCTAAGTTAACGCATAAGTATATTATAATTGGCTTTAAGTTTGGTGGGACTCTTTAACTTAGTATATACCTAAATTAAGTTGTCTAATACCTTCCGCTTCTTCTTTAAGTACTTGCTACTATTAACTAATATAGTCTTAATATTTTTAATAACGTGCTACTTATAGAGTTGCATTTAGATATTCTCCTTAGTAAGCTTTTTAGTAGCTAATATAAATCTAGCTCCCTAATCGCTAATATAAACTTTTAGGGTAGGTATATTGTGGAATATAAACTTATTTATAAAGTTATATATCTCTTTAAATATCTACTTGGCCTTAGATATAATAATTAAATATATAATTAGAACTGTCTTGCTAGTATTTATTATTATTACTATCGTTAATAGCAGTATACGGAGCTAGTTTATAGAGAATGTTATATTAGTGCAAATATAGAAGCTAGAGGCAAATTAATATACAAAAGTAATTTATTTAGGAGTTATAAAGGTAAGTTAAATAAGGACTTAAGAGGTAGGGCTACCTAGGGAGAAGAGTAAGTTAGTATTAGGTTAGTGGTAGATAGTAAATAAATATCCTAGGCGCTTTAATACCGAAGTACTCTAAGATATACTACCGCACGGCTAAATTATTATATTTAGTGGGTCCTACTATACTAATTTATAACTTAGATGTACTAGAAAATACTATATTGTCTATACTGCTAAAATAGGGGCTAAAGGAGGCGTTTATCCAATAGACCCAAATCTATTACAGCAACTTATTCTATTTCTATTCTTTCTTTAAAGCTATAAAATATACCTATTTAGAAGGCTAGTAAGTAATTTAGATAAAGGGGAATATTCTTCTTAATGGAGTCTTGTTATTGCTTAGATATTATAATCGTCCTAATCTTACTACCACTTAGATCTTACTAAATAAAATAGTAAGCTTACCTATTTTAGTATTAACTTCCATATAGATACGCGAGCGAGTATAGAAGCTAGCTTATTAGAGAGCTAAATGGAGCTCTATAAATCGCTCCTGCTTTATTGTACCTTCTATCTATTTACCCATACTTGCCCTTCTATATTCTAGTAATTACGACTACTTATTAATGGCAAGTTGTTGGCGAATAGAAGCCGCCGTACCTCTCCTATAGATATATTGGCAGCCTGGTAGTTAAGGGCTTTCGCTATAGCTTCTATATACCATAGCCAACGGTTCCTATTTTTTAGAAAAGAGAGAGGATTTAGTATAGCTGCGTAGGTATATATACTATTATTAACTTTTATAACCTAGGTAATAACTCCTTTATCTACGCGCTTGTAAGCTGTTAGCAACTTAGTCAATCAAGGCACGAGCACAGTAGGAGGGACGCGCAAGCCTGTATAATTAGTAGTCTATAAACGAGGATCCAAAGCTAGAGAAAGGAAGGAGAAGAATAGCAGCGCCACTTAACATTTTATGCGGTCCTCGAGTCACGTGACTCGCGTCTACCATAATCCACATCTGCTAAAATCCACCGTTTTCCACCAGTGTTAGCGACTCAGTCAATCGAGGCACGAGCACGGCAAGAGGGACGCGCAAGCCTGTACAATTGGTAGTCTATAAACGAGAATCCAAAGCTAGAGAAAGGAAAGAAAAGGAAGGGTAGCGCCGCTTAAGGTTTTATACAGTCGTCTAGTCACGTGGACTGCGACTATCTAAAACAGTAAGAAAATGTCTACAATTGTCCGCCACAATAAGAAACTGTCTGCGATTGTCCGCCACAATCTACCATTTTCCACTAGCGCCGTAACATTACCCCCCCCTCTGAAAAAGCCTGCCCTTAGGCTTTATATGTCCATATTATGTCTATAGGGTATTCTTATCTTTATGCTTAATAGGTAGCTTATTATCTTTGCTATACTAGCACTCCATCCACTTGTCTAGATACTTTGGAGGTCCTAGCTTATTAGGGTATTAGTTATAAAATTCTTTAAGCTTTTAGGGGCAACCTATAAAGTTTTAGGCGGGGTACCAGGTTAGGTCTAGGTCGTAACCTTTCTATTAAATATAGTATTTTAGCATTCCTCATACTAGTTTATAGGCTAGTATTTCATTAACTTCCTATTTATTATCGCCATTAACTTAAATTAGCAGTGGGGGCTCATTCTTTTATCTAGGTAGTAGGTTATTTATAGCTTTCCGTAGCTTATCTAGTAAGAAAATAGGGTGGACTTTAATTAAGTCTAGGAGCTTAACCTTATATAAGTTGCCTTCTTTATTAAGGATCTTATATGGTCCTGCTATCTTATAGTCTAGCTTATGGCTAGGCCGTTCCGTCTTCTAGTTCTTTGTTATAACCCAGACCTTATTACCTATAGTAAAGTCAGGCTCGCGCCTGTGCTTGTTTACCTACTATTTTATTAATCTCTAGGCCTTTTCTAGATTTATATAGGCTACCGCCTAGGCTTCTTCTAAGCATTTAGCGTATTGCTGGGCTTCCTTATAAGATAGTTTTTCGCGTATAGTCTGTGGGCCTTTTAGTCTATTCCAGTTAAAGCTAGTATAGGGTAAATATTCTATTTCTAGCTAAATAGGTGCAAATCCCGTAGAGTTATGGGGTAGGGTCGCCTAGGTGTAGTCTATTAGGGGTAGCAATTTGCCCTAGTTATCCTAAAAGTAGTTAATAAAGGGCCGGAGTCTCTAGTCTAAGTATTAATTTACAATCTCCGTCTAACCGTCTATCTGGGGGTGGTATACTATAGAAAGCTTTAACCTAATACCTAGGATCCGGGTAAACTTATTCCAGAAGGCTAATATAAACTACGGCCCTTAATTAGATATAATAGTATCTAGTAGTCCGTAAATTTGGTAGACATAATAGATATATAGTTGGGCCACCTCTTTAGCATCAATATCCTTGTAATAGGGGATTGAGAATGGGCGCTTGCTAAAGCGGTTAACTAGGATTATAACTATATTATATCCGTCGCGGTCTGTAGGTAGCTTGTAAAAGTCTATAGAGATATGCTGCTAGGGGCGTTCTGGTATTAAAAGTGGTTTTAATAGCCCTAGGGTCTTGTCTCGCGGAATTATAGACCTATAGCAGTCGTCACAGTTCCGTATATAGCGGTTAATATCCGTAACCATTCTGGGCCAGTAGTAGCGGTCGCCAATAATTCTGTGGGTCTTATTTTTTCTAGGGTAGGCTATAGAGATCTAGGCATATGCTTTAGTAATAAGTTAAGTCTATAAGTTCTATTCCTTTACTACTACTAGCCGTTCCTAATACTTAAATAATCCATTTTTGAGGGACCATGGGTTGGTAATATTCTTTACCTTTTTATAGTACTCCTATAGAGAAGGGGCCGTACGGTTTATCTATAGCAATTTATTAATTAAGTTAAGTCCTAAAGGGTTAATAGGATATATCTTGGCGCCTAAAGAGTCTATACTTAGTTCTGCCTGTATCTGGGGGTTAAGGTGCTCTGGTTATAGTAGTGTTTAGGTCTATAATAAGATCTTTACAGCTATCTGGTCACCTAGGTCTTATTTATACCTTATAAGAGTATTTACACGGTTTATAGCGCCTAGTCTATATATAATTAAGAAGTTAAACTAAGATAGGATATCCGTCCAGCATGCCTACTAGGCCATAAGGGCCTTGGTTATTATAAAGTATTCTAGGGCCTTATAATCTGAAACTACCTTAATAGGCTTAGGGGTCCCCTCTAGCTATACACACCAGTGCTAAAAGCTAGAGATAATAGCCAGCATTTCTTTATTATAGATGTGGTAGTTTAGCTTAGCATCTATTATAGTCTTTAAGTAGTATGTAATAGGGTGCTATTCTCCGTCTAGTTACTTCTAGGAAAAAATACCAGCTATTATACTATCTAAGGCATTAGTTTCTAGCATTAAGGGCCGTTTTAGGTCAAAGTAGGCGAGTAGGGGAGCCGATACTAGCCGTTTTTTAAGCTTATTAAAGGCCTGCGTACATATAGCGTTAAAATAGAAGGGCTGGTCTTTTTTAGTAAGATGGTTAAGAGGCTAGACAATCCTACTATAGTTCTTAATAAAGTATTGGTAGAAGTTACAGAAGCCTAAAAATAATTATACCCCCTTTATAGTCCGTGGGGGTGCCCACTGGTTAATTACGGCCGTTTTCTCTAGGTTAGCCTTAACTCTATTTATACTAATAATAAAACCTAGGTACTTTATACGCTTAACACTAAATTCTAACTTCTTAATATTGGCCTAGAGGCCAGCCTCGCGGAGCTATTATAGGACTTTATAGATATGCTCCTTATGTTCTAGCTCATTCTTAGAGTAAATTATAATATTATCCAGGTAGGCTATATAGAAGTTATTAAGGTAGTCAAAGAGTATATTATTTATATACCACTGGTACATAGCCAGTCCATTAGTTAGTCTAAAAGGAAGTACTTTGCATTTATATATTCCGTAATAGGTCTAAAATATAGTAAGATCTTCTAATCTAGGGTCTATCCTAATTTGGTAAAAAGCCTAACGGATATTAAGCTTAGTAAAGATCTTAGCTCTACTTATTTAGGCTAGAGTCTCCTTAAGTAAGGGCAATAGATAGCGGTCCTTATAGGTTATATTATTAAATTTATAGTAGTTAATGTAGAAACGAAGTCCTCTATTTAGCTTTTTAGCAAAGAGAATAGGCGAGTTAAAAGGGGCTTAACTAGGCTTAATAAAGCCCTTATTTAGGTTATCAATAAGGTACTGCTTTATAGCCTACAATTTGGCAGTAGACTGCTAATAAAGGGGGCTATAACTAAGGGTGTCTTCCTTATCTAGCTCAATCTCAATCTTGTGGTCATATGGTTGGTGAGGTAGGAGTATATCAGACACTACCTTGGAGAATACATCCTTAAATTTCTGGTATTAATAGGGCAGTTTCTGTTCTACTAGCTCCTTATTTATAAGCTTACTTTTTTGTCCACTAAGCTCGCTTTCCTTTTCCTTAATTATTTAATCAATTTCATATAAGCTAGTAGTAAAGGTAACGGTATTAGGTTAGACTAAGTTTTAGTAGAATCCTATAGCGCCAATACAGCAGATATTAACTAGGGGAAGGTCCATAGGTTTCTTTACAGACTTTTATTAGGCTGTATTTTGTAGTATAAGGTTTATAGTCTTCCTTAGCTTATATTTTATTTTCTATAAGTTGTCCTTCCAGTCTATTAGTTTAGTATGGTGTCTAGTATTCCTAGCCTTCCTTTATAGCTGTATAGGGCCTAAGTTCTCCGTGGGGGACTTAGCTAGGTCACTACTGATTTCCTAGATCTCTAGCATGGGTGGTATAACATAGGTGGTTTAGGGGCGGTGTAGTATATAAATCCGTTACGGATTAAGCTGTATATCTTTCTTAAAGGCCTAGTCCCTACGCATAGCATCGGCCTGGTAAATAGTATTAATTTAGGGCCGTATAAGGTTCTCTATTATAATACTAATTTCTTTTATAAAGGAAGGGGTTAGGGGTAGGGATTTAGGCCAGATAAGCCGTCTACTCTATATATTAAGCTGTAAGCCTAAATAGGCTAGCTATTTTCTTTTTGAGATTATATCGTGGCTTCCTAGGTCTGTAATAAGAAAGGGGATGTTATACTACCTTTATCTATTAACACGGAGGTGGATCTGTAAGATAGTTATAATAGGTAGTCCTATCCGTCTATTATACCCGCGAATAGGGACTGGTTTAGGCAGTTCTTTAAAAGGCGCATTTAAAAACTTAGCTAGCTTTATAGCGCACTAGGTATCTATTAAGGCAAAGGCATTCACTCTAGAGTTAGCTAAAGTAGAGGTTAAAACTTAATATCCATTACAAAATAAAGTATAAGGGATAGTGCAGCTTCTTCCACCAACTAGCCGATTTAGATTAATATATAATATATTAATTCCTTTTAACCCTAGAAAGGAGTCTTTCTCTAGGGTTCCTTTTTTTCTAGCTCTATACTATTTTCCTGAATTAACAGAACCTTGCCCGTTTTTGCCTTTATCTAGCAATTCTTTATAAAGTGGTCTTTCTGGCCGTATAAGAAGCAAGCTCCTTAATTACTAAGGGCCTGTTTATAGGGGTTGTTATATATAGGCCAAGTGTACGCTAGACCCATAGTAGGGCTAGCTACTAAATTAACGGCAGGCTGTATAGCTGGTGCCGTAGGAGTTACAGATCGTGCTAGAGTGTTATAGGCTGTTTATATAGTGCTTATAGTTTAGTTTAGAGAGTTTTTAGCCTTATACTGCTTAGCTTATGCCTTAATTCGACAAAGGCCTTAGTTAATAGATAGGCAGTGGTCTATAAGTACTTTCAGCGTCTATATAGTAGTAAAAACTGGCAGTACCGCGCGCTATAGGTCTAGGGTAAGCTTGTTAAAGAGGTCTAGCATTAGGTCTTTATAGGGAATTTAAGCCTAGCCGGCTAGGTACAGAAAATAGGTCTAAAAGGCTAAAAAGGTCTCCGTTATCTTTATATTAAGAGCTTTATAATCAAGGTGGGCGTTCTGTACCTTAAAGGGGTCCTCGTAGATAGAAGATAAGTAGTTAATTATCTTATCTCTAGAGAGGAAGGGATCTACTAAGTTTTAGGCGTATCGCAGATATAGGTATATCTATGCGTCTCCGCCGGTACAGCCAAAGACGTAGGCCATCTTAGCTTAAGTAGTAGGGAAGTGGTTTATATTAACTTTAAGCTTGTCCTACAATTAAAGCTTCCAGTTATTAAATATAGGGTCAGTTCCGTCTATAAGTAATAGGGGGTCTATAACCTTCGCGGACTATAATAATGCTAATGCTATATATTAGGCTAGAGCCTTAAGGACTATAGTAAATCTCTAGGTGTCTAATAACTCCTTACTAGGTATAGGGGTGTTTTTAGTTTTAAGCAGCTCTTAAAGCCATTTAATTTTAGTATTAGCTATTATAAGCTCTTCCTAGGGGGTCAAAATGGCGACTATTTCACTATTAAAGGTATTTGCAGGTCCTACAGCGGCTTTACCAGCTGCTGTATTTCTTGGCATAGTAGTAAGGGTTTTAGGTAATTTCCGGTGTTTATTTATTTTCTAGGGGTTCTGGTCTATGCGTGTCTTATTCTTAGGTTTCACGTTCTATTCGTGTTTTTTTAGTTCTTGGGTCTGTCCTGTCCTTAGGGTCTATTCTATGTCCTTAGGATCTATTCTGTGTCCTTATCCTGTTTGTGGTCTTGTAAATAGATATATTTAAGTTCCTTCTTAGGAAGAAAGAGTAATAATAAGCTTTAGATAATATTAGCAACTTAGTTAATTAAGGCATAAGTACGGCAAGAGGGACGCGCAAGCCTATACAATTGGTAGTCTATAAACGAGAATCCAAAGCTAGAGAAAGGAAAGGAAAGGAAGGGTAGCGCCACTTAAGGTTTTATACAATCATCTGGTTACGTGGACTGCGACTATCTAAAACAGTAAGAAAATGTCTGCGATTATCCGCCACAATAAGAAACTATCTGCGATTGTCCGCCACAATCCACCGTTTTCTACCAGCGCCGTAATAACTAGCGCCGTAACATTACCCCCCCCCCTCCAAAAAAGCCTGCCCTTAGGCTTTGTATGTCCGTATTATGTCCGTAGGGTGTTCTTATCTATGTGCTTAATAGGTAGCCTATCATTTTCGCTATACTAGCACTCCATCCACTCGTCTAGATACTTTGGGGGTCCTAGCTTATTAGGGTATTAGTTATAGAACTCTTTAAGCTTCTAGGGGCAACCTATAAAGTTTTAAGCGGGGTACTAGGTTGGGTCTAGATTATAACCTTTCTATTAGACACGGTATTTTAGCGTTCCTCGTACTAGTTTATAGGCTAGTATTTTGTTAACTTCCCATTCGTTATCGCCATTAACTTAAATTAGCAGGGGGGTAGTGGGTTATTTGCAGCCTTCCATAGCTTATCCAGTAAAAAGATAGGGTAGACTTTAATTAAGTCTAGGAGCTTAACCTTATACAAGTTGCCTTCTTTATTAAGGATCTTATACGGTCCTGCTATCTTATAGTCTAGCTTGCGGCTAGGCTGTTCTATCTTCTAGTTCTTTATTATAACCCAGACCCTATTATCCATGGTAAAGTCAGGCTCGCGCCTATACTTATTTACCTGCTGTTCTATTAATCTCTAGGCCTTTTCTAGATTCGTATAGGCTACTATCCAGGCTTCTTTTAAGCGTTTGGCGTATTGCTGGGCTTCCTTATAAGACAGTCTTTCGCGTACGGTCTATGGCCCCTCTGGTCTTTCCCAGTCGAAGCTTATATAGGGTAAGTATCCCATTTCTAGCTAAATAGGTGCAAATCCCGTAGAGTTATAGGGTAGGGTTGCCTAGGCATAGTCTATTAGGGGTAGCAGTTTGCCCTAGTTGTCCTAGAAGTAGTTAATAAAGGGCCAGAGCCTTTGGTTTAAGTATTAATTTATAATCTCTGTCTAACCGTCTATCTGGGGGTGGTATGCTATGGAAAGCTTTAGCTTAATATTAAGGATCCGAGTAAACTCATTCCAGAAGGCTAATATAAACTATAGCCTATAATCGGATATAATAGTATCTAGTAGTCCGTAGATTCGGTAGATATAATAGATATATAGTTAGGCTACCTCCTTGGCATCGATATCCTTGTAATAGGGGATTAAGAACGGGCGCTTACCAAAATAATTAACTAGGATTATTACCATATTATATCCATTACGGTCTGTAGGCAGCTTGTGAAAGTCCATAAAGATATACTACCAGGGGCGTTCTGGTATTAGGAGTGGCTTTAGTAGTCCTAAGGTCTTATTCCGTGGAATTATAGACCTATAGCAGTTGTTACAGTTCTGTATATAGCGGTTGATATCCGTAACCATTCTAGGCCAGTAGTATTGGTCACCAATAATTTTACGGGTCTTATTCTTTCTAGGGTGGGCCGTAGAGACCTAGGCATAAGCTTTAGTAATAAGCCAGGTCCGTAAGTTCTGTTCCTTAGCTACTACTAGCCGTTCCTAGTGCTTAAGTAGTCTGTTTTTAAGGGACTATAGGCTGGTAACGTTCTTTGCCTTTTTACGGTACTCCTGTAGAGAGGGGGCCATATAGTTTGCCTACAGTAGTTTATTAATAAGGTTAAGTTCCATAGAGTTAACGGGATATATCTTAGCGTCTAAAGGGTCCGTATTTCGTTCTACCTATATTTAGGGGTCAAGGTGCTCTGGTTATAGTAGTATTTAGGTCTGTAATAAGATCTTTACAGCCACCTAGTTACCTAGGTCCTATTTACGCCTTATAAGAGCATCCGCACGGTTTGTAGTGCCTGGTTTATATATAATTAAGAAGTTAAACTAAGATAGGATATCCGCCTAGCGTATCTACCGGGCCGTAAGGGCCTTGGTTATTATAAAGTATTCTAGGGCCTTATAATCCGAAACTACCTTAATAGGCTTAGGGGTCCCCTCTAGCTATATACGCTAGTGCTAAAAGCTAGAGATAATGGCCAGCATTTCTTTGTTATAGATATGGTAGTTCAGCTCGGCATCTATTATAGTCTTTAAATAGTATGTAATAGGGTGCCATTCTCCGTCTAGTTGCTTCTGGGAGAAAACTCCGGCTATTACGCTATCTAAGGCATCAGTTTCTAGCATTAAGGGCCATTCTAGGTTAAAGTAGGCAAGTAGGGGAGCCAATACCAGCTATCTTTTAAGCTTATTAAAGGCCTGCATATATATGGCATTAAAGTGGAATAGCTGGTCCTTCCTAGTAAGGCGGTTAAGAGGCCAGGCGATCCTGCTATAGTTCTTAATAAAGTATTAGTAGAAGTTACAGAAACCTAAAAATAATTGCACCCCCTTTATAGTCCGTGGGAGTGTCTACTGGTCGATCACGGCCGTTTTCTCTAGGTCGGCCTTAATTCCATTTATACTAATAATAAAACCTAGGTACTTTATACGCTTAACACTAAATTCCGATTTTCTAATATCGGCCTAGAGACCGGCCTCACGGAGCCGTTGTAGGACTTTATAAACATACTCCTCGTATTCTAACTCATTCTTGGAGTAGATTATAATGTCATTTAGGTAGGCCGTATAGAAGTTATTAAGGTAGTTAAAGAGTATATTATTTATATATTGTTGGTACGTAGCTAGTCCGTTAGTCAGTCCAAAAGGAAGTACTTTGCATTTATATATTCCGTAACGGGTCTAAAATATAGTAAGATCTTCTAATCTAGGGTCTATCCTAATCCGGTAAAAGGCCTAATAGATATCAAGCTTAGTAAAGATCTTAGCTCTACTTATTTAGGTTAAAGTCTTATTAAGTAAGGGCAGTAGGTAGCGGTCCTTGTGGGTTATGTTATTTAGTTTATAGTAGTTAATACAGAAACGAAGTCCTCTATTTAGCTTTTTGGCAAAGAGAATAGGCGAGTTAAAAGGGGCTTAACTAGGTTCAATAAAGCCCTTATTTAGGTTATTAATAAGGTACTGCTTTATAGCCTATAATTCAGCAGTGGACTGCTAATAAAGGGGGCTATAGCTAAGTATGTTTTCCTTATCTGGCTCAATCTCAATCTTATAGTCGTACGGTTGGTGAGGCGGGAGTATATTAGATACTACCTTAGAGAACACATCCTTAAATTTCTAGTGTTAATAGGGTAGTTTCTATTTTACCAGCTCCTTATCCGTAAGCTCGCCTTCCTATTCACTAAGCTTATTTTCCTTTTCCTTAATCATTTAATCAATTTCATATAAGCTAGTGGTAAAGGCAATAGTATTAGGTTAGACCAAGTTCTAGTAGAATCCTATAACGCTAATACAGCAGATATTAACTAGTGGGAGGTCCGTAGGTTTCTTTACGGACTGTTATTGGGTTGTATTTTGCGGTTTAGGGTTTATAATCTTTCTTAACTTTTGTTCCATCTTCTGCAAGTTATCCCTCCAGTCTATACGTTTAGTATAGCGTTTAATACTCCTTACTATTCTTTGTAGCTATATAGGGCCTAAGTTCCCTACGGGGAGCTCCGCTAGCTTTTTACTAACTTTTTTAATCTCTAGTGCGGGTGGCATAATATAGGTAGTCTAGGGGCGGCGTAGTATGCTAACCTGTTGCGGATTAAGCTATATATCTTTCTTAAAGGCCTAGTCTCTACGCATAGCATCAGCCTAGTAAACGGTGTCTACCTATAGCTATATAAGGTTTTCCATTATAATACTAATTTCTTTTATAAAGGAAGGGGTCAGGGGTAGGGTTTTGGGCTAGATAAGCCGTCTGCTCCGTATATTAAGCTATAAGCCCAAATAGGCTAGCCTTTTTTTTTTTAAAATCATATCGTGGCTTTCTAGGTCTATAATAAGTAAGGGGACGTTATACTGTCTTCGTCTATTAACATAGAGGTGGATCTATAAGATTGTTATAATAGGTATCCCTATCCGTCTATTATACCCGCAAATAGGAATTGGTTTGGGCAGTTCTTTAAGGGGTGCATTTAGAAAATCAGCCAGCTTTATAGTACACTGGGTGTCTATTAAGGCGAAGGCATTTGCTCTAGAGTTAGCTAAAGCAGAGGTTAAAACTTAATATCCATTGCGGAATAAAGTATAAGGGATAGTGCAGCTTCTTTTACCAACTAGCCGACCTAGATTGATATATAATATGTTAATCCCTTTTAACCCTAGAGAGGAGTCTTTCTCTAGGGTTTCTCTTTTTCCAACTTTATGCTATCCTCCTGGATTAACAGAACCTCGCCCGCTTTTGCATTTATTGGGCAATTTTTTGCAATATAGCCCTTCTAGCCGCAAGAGAAGCAAGCTCCCTAATCGCTAAGGGCCTATATATAGGGGTTGCTGTATATAGGCCAAGCATTTGCTGGACCTATAGTAGGACTAGCTGCATAACTAGCTGCTAAATTAGCGGCGGGCTGTACGGCCGGTTGTTACGGACGCTTTAAGCACAATGTTACGACTACTTAAAGAAGAGTCGCAGGAAGCTAGTTGGTTAATATAGGCACGGTCCAGAATGGATCCGGTAGAACCATGTGACGAGGAATGGTAAGCAAGTCACATAATGTTATACGCAGTGTACGAAGTATACGCAGTGTACGCCATGTATAACACGTACAACACGTACCTCACGTACAAGAGAGGATTTCTTAGGAGTATGGTTGTGTATTTAAAGGACCTCAGTCCCTACTGTAGATAGTTCTCTCCTTGTAGTGAATCTTAGAATATAATTAGAGTTAATCTATTGGGCAACCACTCCACTAGTTATTATTATGTTGTTATTTTGTTCTTACCTATATATCCAGCCTAATAATAGGACCCACCGTAGTCTAAGCTACAAGGTTCCGTTATACATTCACTACTAAGGTTACGGTATTGAATAAGATCGAATAATATGCCACCTAAAGCACTAGTTATAACGATATTGGCAATAGCCACAACCTTAAGGCCAGGTAATACCAGTATGGATAATGGGGATTCTTAAGTGGTTACATAAGGTTAGTTACAGGAAATGGTTAATCACTTACAAGATAATAATAGGATACTTAAAAAACGCATTAATGGAATTAGAGCAGTAAAGATTAAGCTACCTTTAATTAAATAGTTCTTAGGAGAGAAGTTGAAGCTTAAAGGATTTCTTACGCAGATACACTTTAAGATAGTACAGGAAGGAGCAAAGTTAGCAATATCGTTAGATTAAGTAGCCTATGCAGGATTGTTCCTGACAGGGAGGGCACTTAAGTAGTTTAAACCGTATCTTACGGAAATATAGGCTAATGGCATAACAACTACTAACCAGGACGTATGGTATATATTTGCCAGTTAGAACGGGTTCGCGGAATAACTAACGCAGATATTTAAAGACCTGGAGGCCACAACCACAGCGGAACAAAAGCTTTAGAACTTAGTACAACGTACTTTAGTAATTAAGTATATAACACAGTTTTAAACACTAGCTATATAGGTTAAGTAGAACAATAGGGCGCTTATAGCATAGTATAAATAGGGACTTAAGGCTAAAGTCTAGAATGCAATCATCCTAATAGAAGATGCGGATACTCTAAGGGAGTTAATAGATTAGTTAATAAAGATTAATAATAGGATCTATTAAAGGAAACAAGCTAAGAGAGGGCAAGACAGAGTTCCATAGTTGTATAAGGCGTAGAGTATGCAACAACAGACACAGAGTTAAAAACTATAGAATGGCGCAGAGCTAATGGACCTAAGTGGTACCAAAGAAACCTAAAGATAGGAAAAGAAATTATAGAAACCTAAAGGTTAAGGATTAAGTAATTAAAGGACCTAGGAGCAGAGGCTAAACCAGGGATTTTAGCAGTAGAAGATGTTTAGGCGGACTCCATAGTAAAAAAGATGGTTTAAAGATAGAGCTTGCATAAATTGCGGAAAACAAGGTTATTTTGCTAGAAACTATAGAGGTGGTTAGAGTAACTATGCAGTAAAGAGAACCAGACTAGTAGGAGACACATATATACAGAGGGATAACGGTGCACTGTAAGGAATAAAAGAGTGTTTAATTAACAGCTTTGCGTATTATTATAACAACGCATACTAAATTTATGAGGATGCTAAGTACAGCGCAAGCTATTGGCTATAGGAGCCATTGTTATCTAAGTTTAAAGGAACCAATAAACTAGCTCGCAGATTGGATATTAAAGACAATAAATTTAATATAGGCGAAACGTTTACCAACAATAAGGCAATAAGGGCAGCTTACTAGGAGTATATAGACCTTAGAGAAGTTAAAATAGAAGTAGAGACTAAGACTATTACAGAACAGGGTTTAGTAACGGGTATTGCGACACTATTAGATATAATTTCCATCGCTTTATAAGACGATAGGAGTAACGTTTAGAAGAAACTAAGTAAGTAGACAACTGCTAGTGCTAGCTTATTACTTAATAAAGGCAAAAGGCCACAGGCTTAAGATTCTTAAGCAGAGATAAGAGAAGCTTAAGATTCTTAAAACGAGATAAGATATACCTAAGGACCTACAACAGACAAAAACTAATGGGAAAGGGTAGTAACTTAGTTTAGTAATAAACAAATAAGTATAGGACGCAAGTTTAAGAACTACGAGTTTAGGGAACGAATAAAAATGTTAGCAATCCTAGGTAAATGTAGTGTTTAGCCTAAAGATTAAACAGTTAATACTAAGATTAAAAAGCAAAACGACTATAAAGATCTGGCTGCAAGACGCAGAAAATAAGAAACTATAGATGAGTTTAGGATAAGAATTATTGCATAGCAAGAGCAAAAGCTAGACAAGAGGTCAGCTATACTAGGTTATATAAGGGATAGAGCACCCATGCAAAGAGTTACTAATAGGCCGAGTGTAGGGACACCTAGGGTAAAGTAGTTAGATAAACTAGAATAAGAAGAGGATCTAAATATTCTAACTAGGTTTAAAGAAAGATATACCAAAGGATATTATAATATAGCGATAACAAGGTACTTTCTAATAGATAGACTATATACACTAAACCAGTTATACGGAAAGTAGTATAGGCAACGACATAACAATGAATAGGAAGACTTTTATATATAGCTAGATAAAAAAGTTGTCTAAAACCAACCCATTACGGAAAAACGTATAAGTCACGTTAAAGGAGCGTTAATTATAATGTTAAGGAACTTAGAAGAAGGATCTAGGGACTAGAGAAGCGAGCGACAAATCTTAATACCTGTAGTAGAAATACCAGTGGTTAGGTTAACTAGGTATAGGTTTAAACTTAAGGATAAAGATAAACTAAGAGTTAACCCTAAATATGTAGCGTATTATACACTATTGTGGATAGCTTATGTGGATGATATATATAACATGCATAAAGCACCAAAAGATAAGAACTAGAAGTACCCAGTAAGGATATATTAGGCACTAGAGAAAAAGCGGTTTAGAAACGCCAAGTATATACATAGTTAGCACCCAGTAGAAGTATAAGGTTAAAGGGACTTAACACTTTAACTAGGAAGATTTCTTGCGGAAAAATGCCTAGACGGACAATAGTAGTGGGAGTGCCTAGAGAACACTTATCTATAATACATAGAGGAAAAGAAATAAACTAAGTATTAGCCTAAGTTAGACTAAGTATAGGCAGGATCTAGCAGCCAACAGTTAGAAAAAGGGGAGGCGTATAGAACCAGAGGAAACTAGTGTTAGAGCCTTAAACCCTTAAAGGAATTTAAAAATAACACCTAAATTTATAAGCTAAATGGTAAGATTAGCAGTTTGAAGTGTTAGTAGATAGTAGAGCAACTAGGAACCACATATTACTAAAGGTAGTAGAAAGGATAGGGTTACTATATAGATAGAAGAAACACCTATATCTACTTATAATGATTTTAGGGGATCAGATAGCCTATAGAGGAGGCATTATTAATCTTAAAATAGGACCTATTTAGATAACTATCAAAGGGAGACCAGTTAGAATGTCTTTTAATATCCTACTATTGGGACAGAATAAGGCGATACTAGGAATACCTTAGTTATAGAAGTATAATCCAAAGATTAATTAGGTTACAGGTTAGGTTAATATTAAGAATACTTAACGGCGTAAAGTGTGATAGTAAACCAAGTTGGTATGGTACTAAGTTGGAGCGATATATAAAGAGACTAAGTGAGGCTTAAGTTATATACCAAAGAGATACTACAAGTATAGTAAAAAGTTATGGTTACTAGAAAGTGAAAAGCTATTAGAGCATATAGTATAGGACTATAAGATAGAATTAGAAGAAGGAATAAGTTTAAAGTTCTTTCTAATCTATAAGCTTACTAAAATAGAGTTAGTAGCGCTTAAGGAGTTTGTTTAGGAGAACTTACATAAGGGATATATTAGACCATTATAGTTATTAGTAGGATATCCAGTACTGTTCATCCTAAAAAAAAACGGAAAACTTAGGATGTGTATAGACTATAGACAGTTAAACAGCATTACTAGAAAGGATAGGTATCCTTTACCCTTAATTAGCAAAATCTAAGATAGGATAGGCAACGCAAAGATCTTTACAAAGATAGATCTAAGATGGGCGTACTATTAGATTAGGATTAAGGAAGGCAATAAATAAAAGGCAGCCTTTAGGTTAAAGAAAGGACTATATAAGCTATTAGTTATATAGTTTAGGCTTATAAACGCACTAGTAACGTTCTAGAAGCAAATTAATAGTGTATTAGGAGAACACCTAGATAAATTTATTATAGCATACCTTGATAATATTATTATCTACTTAGAAAATAAGGAAGAATATAAAGAACACGTTAAATGGGTCTTAAAGAGACTATAAGAAGAATAGATGCTAGTAGTAATTAAAAAATGCGAGTTCTTTACCCAGAAGACCAATTTTATAGGATTTATTATTAAACTAGGTCAACTTAGCATAGATCTAAAGAAGATTAAGGCTATAGTAAATTAGCAGGAACTAGAAAACGTTACGCAGTTAAGATCGTTCCTAGGGTTTTGCAATTACTATAGAAGGTTTATAGCGCAATAGTTATAGAACATTAAGCTATTTACGCGGTTAACAAAGAAAGAAGAACTATAGGTATAGGGAAAGGAGTAATAAGAACTATTTAAGAGAATTAAAGAGTTGTTTACCTAGGAGCCAGTTCTTAAGATCTATTAACCAGGTCTAGAGACGGTTGTAGAAACGGATACATTAGACTTTACACTAGGGGTATGCTTTATATAGAAATATTAAAATAGATGGCACCCAGTAGCATACTATAGTTAAAAGATGACACTACTAGAGTTAAACTATAATATCTACAACAAGGAGTTGTTAGGTATAGTTACAGCACTTAAGGAATAGAGAGCATTCTTACAAGGTACAGAGAAACTATTTATGGTTAAGATGGACTATAAGAACCTTACAGGATTCCTAATAACAAAGGAACTTAACTAAAGACAGGTTAGATAGGCGGAAATGCTTACAGAATACTATTTTAAAATTTAGTATACCAAGGGTATAGATAATATATAAGCAGACGCTCTAAGCAGAAAGGCTAAACTATAAAGTAATAAAAAGCTATTAGGAGCTTTATTACAAAAGAATTAAGACGGATTAATTAGGTATAATTATTTGAAGATTGCAGCAACCAAAGAAAGTTAGATCCATAAATCACTAAAAAGTAATTAGATATAAGAGATCTAAAAAGTATAGGTAGAGAATCTAGACTTAGAGTAATATAAAAACAGAGAAGCAATGTATGTGCCTAAGTCTATTACAGAAGAATTTATTAAGGAATTCTATAAGGGAATAATATAAGGACATAACGGAGCTATAGGCTTAGTGTTAAGACTTTAAGAGGAGTATATTATTTAAGGAATCTAGAGACTAGCAAGATAAGTTATAAAGGAATATCTAGATTGCTAAAGGAATAAACCGACAAGGTATAAGCCGTATGGAGGGCTATAACCTATTAAAGTACTAGGAAGACTATAGGAAGTTATATTATAGGACTTTATTATTAAGTTACCAAAGTTAAAAGATTTTATTACAGGACAAGATTATAACGCGATTTTAGTAATAGTAGATAAGCTAATAAAGTGGGGATACTTTATAGCATGCACTAAAGAGATATTAGTAGAAGATGTCGCTAGAATCTATATAAAGAAAGTATTCGCAAGATATAGAGCACTAGATAAGATTATATTAGATAGAGATTTAAGATTTATAGCAGTATTTTAGGAAGTGTTTCTGGTAGAATAAGGAGTTCGCGTAGTAATATCTACAGCGTATTATCTGCAGATGGACGGACAAACGGAAAGACTAAACTAGACACTAGAGCAGTATCTAAGGCATTATATTAATCACGCGCAGAATAATTGGGTATTATTATTACCAGTTATATAGTTTGTATATAATATAACACCACAAGAAGAAATGGGGACATTACCATTTAAGGCGAATTATGGGTATAAGCCAAGAACATCATTATTGCTATATTAAGCAAAAAAGACGAGTAGCATAGCTAAGTAAAGAATGGAGACATTAATAAATCTTTATGCAGACCTTATAGAAATAGCTAAACTAGTACAAAAACAAATAAAAAGGTACTATAATACTAAGAGATCTAAGGGACCAGATCTTAAAAAGGGAGATAAAGTGTAGCTACTATACAAAAACTTTAAGAGTTAACGACTAAGTAAGAAGTTAGACCACGTCAGACTAGGACCTTTTAAAATTAAATAAAGAATTTTATTAGTTATGTATAAGCTAAACCTACTAGCCAAAATGAAAATCTACCCTATACAACATATCGCAATGCTAGAGCTAGTATACGGGAATGTTAAGCCACCAGTCTATAAGGCAGACACATATAGAGGATAGAAGGAAGACGAATAGTAAGTTTTAAAGATTATTAGTTACAAGGATATAGATAACAAAACGTAGTATAAAGTAAAGTGGATAGGCTATAGTAAGACTACCTAGAAACTACTAAGCAACCTAAGGAACGCTATAGGAAAGGTATAGGAGTATTAGAAGAAAGTAGGTTAGGTAATATTAATAAAGAAGGATTGCCAAAGAATGAGTCACCTAAGGGGGACCCAAGAAGAGCAATTGCTGAGCTACTTAGAGTTGTTTTCCTTGCAGAAGAAGAGCCAGTCCTTTTATTACCTAGCTTAGACAAACCCTATTAAACTAGTTTCCACTCCTTAGAATAAACCTTTTTACGCACTTTCTTAAGACGAAGAAGACGGGCAGAGGCCAATAGTCGGGCTTTAAGGGCACGCTGTTAAGCAGCTATAGCCTCCTGCTCCGCTTCCCGCGAACAATAAAGCTTATCTAAGGCGCTTAAGAGCTTACCGTTAAGCTTCGCAGCGGTAGATTAAACACGAGACCCTATAACAAGTTACTTAGGGAACTTAAAGACTGTTAAGAGTTATAGGACGCATACACTTAGTGTTAGAGACAGAGCAAACATCACAGGACGATTAAATGTTTGCTTTAGTGCACTCTAAATAAGATAAGGGTTGTTAAGACAAGGGACTTACTATTATAATATATACTAACCCCGCTTTCGCACAACGAGAATACGGAGACAATATTATCTCACTAAGTGACAGTATGGCAGCCACAGTGCGAGCATAACATTGCGCTTATAAAGAAGAAGAAGCTTTAGGTATAATAAGTAAGGATATTAACCAGACTAATTAAACGGATATTACACCTCTAGTAGATAACTTGGAGATGTTAGAAATCTTTAAGGATAAAGATAAAGAGGAGGGAGATAGTGTTACGGACGCTTTAAGCACAATATTATAACTACTTGGAGAAGAGTTGTAGGAAGCTAGTTAGTTAATACAGGCACGGTCTAGGATGGATCCAGTGGAACCATATAATAAGGAATGGTAAGCGAGTCACATAATATTGTACGTAGTGTATAAAGTGTATGTAGTATATACTATGTATAATATGTACAACACGTACCTTATATACAAGAGAGGATTTCTTAGGAGTATGGTTGTGTATTTAAAGGACCTTAGTCCCTACCGTAGATAGTTCTCTCCTTGTAATAAATCTTAGAATACAATTGGAGTTAATCTATTGGGCAACCACTCCACCAGTTATTATTATATTGTTGTTTTGTTCTTACCTATATACCTAGCCCAATAACAGGACCCACCGTAGTCTAAGCTACAAGGTTCCGTTACACCGGTGCTATAGGGGTTGCAGATCTTACTAGGGCGCTGCAGCCCGTTCTGGTAGTACTTGTATTTTAGTTAGCAGAGCTTCTAGTCTTATACCGCTTAGCACGTGCCTTAATTTAATAGAGGCCCTAGTTAATAGCTAGGCATTAGTCCATAAGTTTCTTAAGCGTCTGTACAGTAGTATAAACTAGCAGTATAGCGCGCTGTAGGTCTAGGGTAAGCTTGTTAAAGAGGTCTGGCATTAGATCTTCCTGGGGAATTCGAGCCTATCTAGCTAAGTGTAGAAAGCGGGTCTAAAAGGCCGAGAAGGTCTCTATCGTTTTTATATTTAGGCTTTTGTAATCAAGCTGGGCGTTTTATACTTTAAAGGGGTCTTTATAAATGGAAGATAGGTAGTTAATTATCTCTTCTTTAAAGAGGAAGGGGTCTGCTAAGTCCTAGGCGTATTACGGACGTAGGTATGTCTATGCGTTACTACTAGTGCGGCCGAAGACGTATGCCATTTTAGCTTAGGCATTAGGAAAGTGGTCTGTATTAACTTTAAGCTTGTCCTGCAGTTAAAGCTTCTAGTTGTTGAATATAGGGTCGGTTCTATCCGTGAGCAATAGGGGGTCTGCGACCTTCGCGGATCGCGATAATGCTAATACTGTACGTTAGGCTAGGGCCTTAAGGACTATAGCAAGCCTCTAGGTGTCTGATAATTTATTACTAGGCGTAGGGGTGTCTTTAGTTTTAAGCAGCTCTTAAAGCCGTTTAATTTTAGTATTAGCTGCTATGAGCTCTTTCTAGGGGGTTAAGACGGCGACTGTTTTACTATTAGAGGTATTTGCGGGTCCTATAGCGGCTTTACTAGCTGCTATATTTCTTGGCATAGTAGTAGGGGTACTGGGTAATTTCTAGTATTTGTTTATTTTCTAGGGTTCTAGTCCGTGTGTATCCTGTTCTTTAGGTTTCGCGTTCTATTTGTGTTCTTTTGGTTCTGGTAATGTCCTTAAGGTCCTGTTCTGTTTCCTTGGGGTCCTATTCTGTTTCCTTATTCTGTTCGTGGTTTTGTAGATATATTTAAGTTCCTTCTTAGGAAGAGAGAGTGGTGACGAGCTTTGGATAATATTAGCAACTCAGTCAATCAAGGCACGAGCACGGCAGGAGGGACGCGCAAGCCTGTATAATTGGTAGTCTATAAACGAGGATCCAAAGCTAGAGAAAGGAAGGAGAAGAATAGCAGCGCCGCTTGACATTTTATGCGGTCCTCGAGTCACGTGACTCGCGTCTACCATAATCCACGTCTGCTAAGATCCACCGTTTTCCACCAGCGCCGTAACAGTAAGCAGAGATATAATAGGTATAATTCTTCTTTAAAATCTTTCCATTTGGCCGCCTAAGTAATTAACCTTCCTTATCCTTCTGCTGATAATTGTCCTTAGTAAGCTTCTAATAGTTGCGAGTCTCTCCACTATAAGCCCTGCATTTTATATAGAGTCGCTATATAATTTGGCCACCACTTATATAGAGCTCGCGGCCTTAAGAGAACGCGTAGTTGTTAAAGCGCTGTACTACTAAGTCTTAAGTGTCGTAGTGCTTACTAGCTTCTGGCTCAAGCAAGTGTTTAGGAGGGATTAATTAAATAGCTGCCTGCATTGCCGTAATCGCGTTTTTATTTCTTAGCTTTTTGTAAGCCTTTTATTTAACTGACTGAGTTTCCTAAGGCGCGGCGGCAGGAGTAACTGAGGTAGGAGTGTTTATTTTGGATGAGAATCTTGATGCAGAGCGTAGGGAGCCATTACCACGTATTTGTATAAAGCTTGGGTGATGAGCAGTGTTAATTGACGTGGCGGTGATAAAAGTACGTGCACCTCCGTTTAGCCGTGCGGCAGCCTGCGGGACATACTGGGGCTGGGGGGTATTTGGTGAACATTGCATTTGTATGGCTTTTACTACCTATAATAATTGTTTCAGTGTTAAAGCATTCAAATTTAAAGGGCTTTAACGCCGCTTTTGGAGGTTCCAACACCGCGTGCGAACCCCGGCAATATCTTGCCGCTGTTAGGAATCGAGCACTAGCCCACCGCGCCGACCAAAAGGTATAGTGTTTGATCTTACGATCAAACAAGGGCTAGATGACGATATATATGCACAAATCCTGCCAGGACTACACCAGGTCCTGACAGCCGCCGTAAGGACCTAAAGCGAGAAATCCATGCCACACCCACGCGTCCCATGAAACAATTAAGTGTTCTGGCCTTCGAAGCGCTGTGGCACTCGAAACGCTCATCCTTCAAGCTGTTCAGCACCCCGCCCCTCCAGAAGATGCATAAATATCTGCCTCTGTCTTGGTTACCCAACTCCCTCCCTCGCATCTCCTTCCTGCATTGTGATGTGTGCGGTCTCTCTCCAACGCCTTTGCGCCTCGTTCAGTTCCTCATTTATCGCCATTACTACTGTCCCTTTCATCGCTCTTCGCCACCTTTTATTACATTGATTCGCTCGTTATTCGTTATACTTATCCCCTTCTTTAATATCCCACTCCACACCAGGGATGCACATAACTATTCTATTAGTTACATAAGTTATGATTACTATATAATCTAACTAATCATAATCACAATCAATCTTTTGATTATGATTACATGTTTATAATCAATATAATCACCCGGGGTAGGAACAGGTAGGAATAGAATAGTAATAAGCTTTAGTGTTAAGAAAGTTATTTATTACATATAGTCGACGCTAACTAAAAAGCGCTGAGCCAGCTGTTTTATGTATAAAAAACGTCCGTGTGGACTTTCTTAAAAAAAAGTTAATATATACGCGCCTACGCGTCACCGTGTATATCATCTAGATTTCTATTTAAACCGCTATTTACTTGTATTTACACCTATTTACCTAATTAAGAAATTAGTATATAATCAATGTAATCAATATAATCAATGGGTTGATTACGATTACGTTGATTATATGCATCCCTGCTCCACACCTCAGTAGCCCTTTTCTACATCCCCAGTCTTTGCCGCCTTGCTCCGCTCGTCCCTCTGCTCGAACTACGTCGCCCTGCTGTTCCTCCTGTGCCTTACTCATCTTCCACCGCTCTATCCTCCATTCCCCTAATCCTCACCTTCCGTCGACCTGAATCGGATTTCTTTGCCACCTTGACTCGGTCACCGACTCAGTCATCCACGTGTATATATAGCCTCATTTTCTTCATAGATCAATCTTCACACGAAACTTCTCATTCTGAACCTGCGCACGGACTTCCGGTTGACACCTTCTTAGACAGCATACTATCCTCTTCGACTTTCTCTAAATAAGCTCTTGCTTATACTTGTACCTTGGAGATGGCAGTGCAAGGAGGAAGCCTGCAACGGCTGCGGAAGAGAGTTAAGCTCTCAGCAGATTATTACAATAGGCTTCGCAAAGAGCTAGCATCGCAAGGTAGGATTAGAGTGGAACGGGCAGGCACCACTAAGATAAATATGAGTGGAGTCTGGAAACTACCTCACCTCTGCATCTGTGTAAGGGAACCTCTTCCTCACACGATGCTTAAGAAGCCTTTACACGTTCTTAATTGGGTTAAGATTAGGGCAGTTAAGCTTAAGCGTAGGTTAGCCACGATTTGGCTTGGCATTCTGGTAACTGTGCCGCCGAAAAACAGCGTCAAAATCATCAATTTTCTAAGGCATATCTCCCTGAAAATCTTTCATTACAGGCCCAAAGTTCTCGCAAATATTGCTGCTTGAGCTAATCCAGAAAAGGCATTATATGGGTGCTTGGC
>Ga0307507_10002895_pt1 | contig 34596 bp, 11 predicted proteins | sample 7_EM_MG_FD_207223 | JGI IMG/M metagenome (GOLD analysis project Ga0307507, IMG submission 207223) | Populus trichocarpa ectomycorrhiza microbial communities from riparian zone in the Pacific Northwest, United States - 7_EM | ecosystem: Host-associated > Plants > Roots > Unclassified | place...
GCTATATTATATTAAATTATCTAAAATAATAATATTTATTTTGCTAGCCTTATAAATAGCCTTAAAGTAGCTTTTGTTTATTTAAAAGAGGTAAATACAATTATGGTTGCTAAATGCGCAGATTGCTGGCAGGTTGCGCGCAGGCTGCGTGTCAAAAAAATACGATATAGGCTAGTCGGTCGAGTTGCCAAATGCCCTTAACTGCGCGCCAATTGCCCTCAACTGCGCGCCAATTGCGTCAACCACCAACCATTGAGGCTATTGGTAGGGTACCATATTTTCCTAATGAACTTATACTTGTTCTATAAATTATACCTAGTTGTTACAAAGTATCTTACCTTTAGCTAACTTGGAAAACGAATTATCCTAGGGCCAAGTTACGCCTTAGAATAAGAAGTGGAAGAGTATAAGTATCTAGGCTCTTCTAGCACTAATATATAACATAACTCCCTTAATATACTTAGTGAAATTTAAATACTTAGAAAATAAAAGGAGGTACAAATCCTTATAGACAGCGGAGCCACTAATATAGGCTTTATTAATACGAACTACACGAAAACCTAACGCCTAAATTTAAAGAAACTCGATAAGCCCTAAGGCCTATAAGGCTTTAACGGCAAACCCTTAATATATGGCGAGTTGACACACTACGCTCTTATAAAAATGCGGATGGGCGAATACCTTAAATACATTTCCCTATTTGTAACACCCCTAAAGCAATATAAGATGATACTTAGACATAGATAGCTAAAACGACACGACCCTTTAATTAGCTAGGTTAAAGAAATACTAAAGTTCCGTATAACCTACTGCTAAAGTTATTGCTTAAAAACCCATTTGCCCTATAAACATACACACAACTATTTGAATTTAAAATGATATAAATTACCCTTGCCACGAACCTTAAACCAATATAATAAAGCTACAACTGCCAATTGCAGTAAAGAATGTGAAGATGTTACGTTAAAACCTCTTAAAATTTGTATAATATAGGCCGCACCCTTTATCTTATTAGTAAAAAGACAAGATTACGAAATCTTTGCTATAACTATAGAAGATATTAAGAAAGCACTAAAACCAAAACAGTATATTAATCCTTAACCTCTTATACCTAAAGAGTACCACAATCTAATTAACAAGTTTAAAAAATAATTTATAGACTAACTAGCCCCGCACCAAGATAAGCACGATTTTAAGATAGAACTTAAGCCTAGTATAACACCAAAGTTTGGTCCGCTATACGGTATATTATAAGAAGAACTACTTATAATACAACAATACCTTAACAAATATCTAGAAAAAGAATTTATTCGCCCTAGTTAATCTCCATTCGCCTTACCTATACTATTCGTTAAAAAGCCAGGAGGAGGCTTAAGATTTTATATTAATTATTAAGCTCTAAATATAATTACGATTTAAAACCAATATCCAATTCCCCTAATTTAAGAAACGCTTAACTATTTGGTAAAGGCACGGTACTTTATAAAGCTTAACATAGTCGCTGCCTTTAATAAAATCCGTATATATAAAGGAGATGAGAAGTACACAGCTTTTTGTACATAATGGGGACTCTTTAAATACCTAGTAATACCATTTAGTGTAAAAAACGGTCCTAGTACGTTTTAGCAATACGTTAACAATACGCTTTGTGAATTTCTTAATGTATTTATTACCGTGTATATTAATAATATCTTAATCTACTCATCCTCGCTTTCTAAATATTAGAAACACATTAGAATGGTTCTTAAACGCCTACGAGATACGGGCTTATAATGCGATATTAAGAAATGCAAGTTCCACGCGTCTGAGGTTATGTACTTAGGCTTAATTATATCCTATAACGGAATCAAAATGGACCCTAAGAAAGTCGCCGCGATTATAAACTGGGGAAGCCCTAGTAATATATAAGATATTTAAAGATTTCTAAAATTCGCAAACTTCTATTGTCGATTTATTAACCACTTCTTGGAAATTGCCTAGCCATTAGTAAACCTAACAAGAAAGAATATAAAATTTAAATAGACTACTAAATATGAATAAGCTTTTAACGACCTAAAGCATTATTTTATAACTGCTTTAATTCTTGCCTACTTTGACCCTAACCTTAAATGCATTGTTAAAACAGATTCGTCTGATTATGCACTAGGAGAAGTATTATCGCAATATAATAAGAACGGCGAGCTACGTCTAGTAGCCTTTCTCTTTTAGAAACTCGCCCCTGCTAAATCAAACTATAAGATATATAATAAGGAACTGCTTATAATTATTAGATGCTTTAAACAATGGCGTTCTAAGCTTAAAGGATTGTTGTTCCTAATACGCGTATTAACGGACTATAAGAACCTGCAGTACTTTATAACTATAAAATAATTAACGCAGTGCTAAATTCGTTGGGCCGAATACCTCTTATAATTCGACTTTAAGATTATATACTAACTAGGCAAACTTAATTAGAAGCCTAATATATTAATATAATAATTATAGGACCTACCTGCGAACGCTTTAGATAAATGGATTATAAATTAATTACAGATCTTACTGCCCCCTAAATATTTTGAAAAGCTACGCCCTATATTCCTAGATGCGGAACTCGACAGAAATAAATTAGAAGTTAATAAATGGGAAATAGAAATTAATAAGCTAATAGAATACAAATATAAGAATAATATATAGATAATAGATATAATAAAAGCAATTTAAACAAAAAAACGATAGTATAAGGATATTACACTCGCTAAATACGAAATTTAAAATAATTGATTGTACTATTAACAGAAGATAGTAGTTCCGAATTCCAAACCTTTATAATTTAAGATACTTAATTTTGTACACGATTTCCCTATAATAGGGCATCCTGGCCGTGCGAAGACCTATAAGATTGTTTAACGAGTATACTACTAGCCTATAATGCACGACTACGTACGAAAATACGTTCAAGTATATAGGATATGCGTGCGTGGAAAGACCTCTTATGTAAAAAAGTAAGGAGTACTTTAACCGCTACCAATTCTAATATAAAGATGGCGCGACATCTTAATTAACTTTATAGTCGACTTGCCTAGCAGTAATAGGTTCATAAATATTATAGTAGTTATTAACCGCCTTATAAAAATGCGACATATAATTCCCATAGACTTAATTAATGCGATATTAGTAGCCGAATGTTTTATTAAGCATGTCTTTAAGCTACACGGACTTCCTAACTTAATAATATCTAACTGTGGAAGCTAGTTTGTTTCAGACTTCTAGCAAGCTCTATATAAATGGTTAAGCATTTAAACACGACTCTTAACTGCGTTTTATCTGGAGATAGATAGTTAAACCAAAATTGCGAACGCGATTATGGAATAATACCTATAAATATACTGCTCCTACCTGCAAGACAACTGGGAAAAATGGCTGCCTTTAGCTGAGTTTACTGTAAATAATATAATAAACGTATTAATAGGCGTGACGCTGTTCTACGCAACCTATAAATAAAACCCTTAACTTGGATTTAAACCACGACCTAAAATTAATATAATAGGACCCACGATTAAACAGATCTAGTTAATTAACGCGTATAACTTCGCTAATTAAATAAAGCAGCTAACGGAACTGTTACAAAGTAAATTAACATACGCTTAAATGGTATAGAAATGGCATGCGAATAAAGGACAAGCTCCCGCATGGGACTTTAAGGAAGGTAATATAGCTTACCTAAATATACAAAATATACGGACTTAATGGCCCTTAAAGAAACTCGATTGGAAGTTTATGGGCCTATACTAAATTAAGAAGAAACTAAGCCTATACGCCTATAAGCTTAAACTGCCAACTGAGATAAAAATACACCCAACGTTTTATGTAAGCTTATTGTAACCTTTAAAAGATAATTTTATAACTTATAAAGTACCACCACCACCTCCCGTAATTGTTAATAATAGTAATGGTTCTTACTTTATTAACTTAATTAATAATATATAATGGAAACTATAATCTAAACAATTTAAACTTCTTATTAAGTGGAAAGGATATAAAACATAAACCTAGGAAACCTATAATTAGATTAAGGCCAACGCGCCTTCCCTAGTAAAAGAATTCTATAAGGACTATCCTTTGCGGCCTACTCTAGCTGGATAGACATAACATAAAGGCAAATAACTACCACCTAATATAAATACACGAAACTTAAATTTAAAAAGAACTTAAAATAAGTCATAACGTTTATAACGCAATTAAGTAATATGTAAGATATTAAGGAACTCTAACTGGCAGTTAAAGTTGTCTAATTGGTTAGATCTGCCTTGCCAAGACCGCTACCTAACGCGAAAATATGACACGTAATAAAATTATAAATTCTTAACCAAATTGAATTATTTTAAACCTTCGGCCAAAGGGGGGGTACTATAACGGGACTAGCCTAGTTACAGTAGGAATGTCTTAGTAAACTTGACGCTTTAACCGAATTCTGCTGAATTCTGCCAGCTTAATTGACTTCTACTAAGTTCTGCCAGATTAATCAAATTCTACCGAAGTCCGTCCGCGTGCGCACGTGCGTACGCATCGACCAAGACCCCTAACTATTTAATTATAAGATTCTCTGGTTATTCCCTTCTCTTCTTTACGCAACGTCTTGTTCTCTTCAAAAGCTATATACCCTTAGATTTAGATAGAATTTATATTGTTCCTTCGAATCTTCCCCGAAGCCTCTTCGCGCCCTTACATAATCTTATTATTTAGGCCTTTCTATTTAGTTTAAAGAAGGACAAAAAGCTTATAAACTTATATAATAAAGAGGATAAGAATAGAATAAAGAAGAAGAAGAAGAAGAAGAAGAAGAAGAAGAAGAAGAAGAAGAAGAAAAAGAGGAGGACAAGGAGGACAAGGAGGAAGTTGTATAATAAGCACTACCGCCAGTTAAGAGAAAAGATAAGAGGAAAAAGAAGGGTAAAGAATTAGAGCCTGTAATATATAAAAAGTATAAAAGGAGTAAAAATATTTAAAATATTATGGGGCTAATAGGGAAGCTTTATAACTATGTTATTTATATCTATAGCTTAGCTAATTATATAATATAGTTTATAAAGCGTGCTAGTAGAATAATTCCTCTTAATAATTATACGAGGTGGAATAGCTGGTTTAATATATTAAATATAGCTCTAGAGGATAATGTAAAGGCTACGCTTTAACTCTATATTAAGCACTATAAGGATAATTTCCTAAAAGATAATATCCTCTTAATAAGTAAATAGATACATCTTTATATAATTAATAATTTTCTTTAGTCTTTTTATAAAGCAACTCTATTTCTTTAAAGAGATTATATAATACTAAATAGGGTTTTAGAATTAATTAATATTCTTAAGGATATAACACATACCGCATTAGTATATTATATAATACTCTTAACATTTCTTTAGCTAATCCTTTTCTAGGTAATAGCTACTAAGGCTAAGGATAAATTTATAGCTTCTTAACTCTAACATACTAAGGAAAAGCTTATAAAGTATGTTAAGAAGCTAAATAATTCTCCTTACTATTTAGCGACATGGGTTCTTAACCTAGAGTGTTATATAGCTTTCTTAAAAGATTAAAGTAATCATCTTACTATTAAAGGAGAAAAGAAGCTCTTTAGTATATAAAAGCTCTGGGAGAGATTCTGCAAGAAAGCAATACTTTTAGATTTAACTATATTATACGCAACTAAAACTTAAAAGTCGTCTTTAAAGTCTAAAGTAAACCTCTCTGCCTTTTATAAGGCTCGTCTTTAGTATTATTTAAAGCATACTCGTCTATAGAGCTAGGATAAGTTTAATACCTATATTAACAACAGTTTAATTCCACTTAATAGCCGTATAACAGCTATTTTATAGTAGACTTAGTTTCTATAACGTGCAAGATTCCTAAGACTCTTATTACTTATAATTAAAGTTCTCTTAATACCTAGAATAAGTAATAAACTAGAGAGAGTATTTTTAGAATCTTAATGTCGCGTTCTATGGGACCGTATGAAGACTACTTTATGGATACTTAAGGTATTAGAATGCGCGAAGAACTAGGCAGATTATAGAATTCTAGGTATTCCTTTATAGTTTCTTTATTATATAGTAGCTAGAGGGTAAAAAAAGAGAATTAAATTTACTCATTCTTATTAATGGTCGTACGCTAAGAAATGTGGCTGAAAGTATCGGAGAATTATCGGATACTCTTGTAATACTATTAGCTGATACGTTGATTATCTAATACTAGTATCGGGGGCTATTGCCCGCAAGCCCGTTTTTAAATAAACACGTATATCTATATAGAACTCAATCATTAATTACACGACCACCATGCCTTCTAACCGTGCTAGGGTTGATATAGACCTTATTTAGAAGACTTAATATAATATTCCCCTAAATAAGACGGCAAAAAAAATCTCTTCCTAAGCCCTAGCCGTTACTTAAATTGCTTCTTACTACCTGTAAGGCATATTGCTAGGTAAACGGTAGGGAGCAGGCAAGCCAAGCAAGAGTTACAGGAGAGTCGATGTAAGAGGGCGATATGGTAAAGAGTATAGGTAAAGCCTCGTATAGAGACGAACCGATAAGGAGAGGAAGAGGGCTGAAAGCCCGAGGAGCTTATAAGGAGGTGCTAAGGCTAGCCAAAGGCTAGCCTCATAGCGTTCTCGTCTAGCTATATATTAAATTCTCCTTATTCATTACTATTTTATTATTTATACTACTCTCGGTATATCTTCACCAGCGAGCAGGACTCGATTCGACATGTGGAATCGGCAGTAAATCGAGTGAGTCGTTGATGGTAAGTTCCTTTCAGTATAGCTTGCCAATAAGCAATCGTATCGGTACAGTAGACGTCCTCGGGGTGACCTGCTCGTGCAAGCCAATCGTCGCACCTATCGCGATTATTTGTAGATGTCGTCTCAGCAAAGATGATGGTGTAAATAATGGGTAATGCTCAGATAAACTTTTTTTAGTGAAGAACACAGGACCTCCAGATTGAATGCGTCGCTAAGCCCGCGACCTTTATACATAGTCTTCAGGAACCAAACCTTTCAATAGGCCCTTGGTTCGCGTCCATCACGCACGTTCGCCATTAGATCACTCGTCAAGGAGCATCAGTCGACGTGTATTCGAAAAGTCAACCCCTATCTAATAGGCCCTTGGTTCGCGTCCACCACGCATTCGAACTCAATAAAAGTCAAGCACTCGCGTCCATTACGCATTTCAATCAGTTCGCGTCTACTACACGTTCAGAATCCAACCAAACTCGACAAGACAAGGAACCCTCAGTTCGCGTCCATCACGTACATTCACTAGACAAGAACTCGACATGTTGTTTACTAATGCACAAATCAGAGAAGGACAGAAGAAGTGGGGCAGGGGGATCGATGTAGACTCCGACATCGATATCGCAGAGATCGGTGACTTCGTATAATTCAAGATCCTAGAATACGAAGCCTACGATTTCGGGGACGACGAACTATGGGAGGTTTACAAGGAAGATTTCGGCAACTTTACACTATAGATCTTCAAGGATTGCAACCAACTTAGCATCCAAAAGCTTCGAGCGTTCTTACAAACCAATGGCGTATGGGTGAAGTATAGGGATGCTACAGCCCCCGAATCCTTATTCGACACTTTACAAGAAGAAGATCCTACGGAATGGACTGAGCTTAAGATTAGGGAACATATGGCAACTGGAGGAGAGTTCAATTTAGGACGAATTAAATACCTTCTCAAGAACAACTTCGCCAGTATTAGTACCAGTACTAGTACCAGCACTAGTACCAGTACTAGTATCAGCACCATTAAGAACCCGATCTTACCTACTAGTACCACTACTGTCAAAAACCCAGCCTTACGAACCACTATCGAAACTACTACGACTTCGCCTTAACCTACCCCTACTCCTCGGCCTACCCATACTCCTTAACCTACCCTTACGCCTTAACCTACCCCTACACTACCCCTATAACAAGAGTCTAATTATATCAACTTAACCCCACTACTAGAACTACCCACACTACTAATATAACAAGACACCCTATATATTACTTTAACTTTACTAATAAAAACCCCTAGAGAATAAAGTTAGGGTATTAGTAGTGGTAGAGAATAGAGTTAGACCTAAAGCTTTAGTAGGGGATTAGTAAAGATATACGCGGAAGATAATAAGTATAGCTAGGAGGATAACAACAATATAGCTAGCTTAAGTGGCTTAGTTCTAATACCCCTAGTCCTAATACCTGTTGTCTCTAGTGCCTACCCCTAATTAAGTAAACTTAATCCACTAGTACCTCCTACTATATAGCGAGCAGCGGCAATATAATGGGTAATGGAAAAGGTATTAAAGATTAAAACTATAAGACAAGTTAATAATGCACTAAACTAATAAAACGGTCTATCTGTTACTATAATCCATAACCTTCCCCTTAACTTAGGTGTACTTATACAGCGTAAAGGCAATACTAGATAGAGCGGCAAATATACTAACCTATTTTAGTTACTTAGAATTAATAGCAAGAACCCCTAAGCTTTTTTTACTAACTACTATTACTATAAATAGTATCTAAAGTATATAGAACTAGGGTTTCCTAAGTATCCCTAGTACTCTATACATCTAAAACCTCCCAAATATCTACAGTAGCCGAATATCCTTAGTAGCTAAATATCCGTAGTAGCCGAATATCCGCAGCAGCCAAACATCCTTAGTAGCCATAACAACCATAGCAGCTTTAGCAATCTTAGTAGCTAAAGCCTTTAGAATTGACACGAGTATAGTTAAGCTATAGGTTACTAAATAGGTAAAGAGAATAGGCGACAAGGAGGGTGGTATAAGTGACTTAGTTAATTAGGGCATGGTTATAACTAACTGCAATTTGCTATTACGTAATGGCAATCTGCCGTTACCTACCGCTTTCTACCATTCTTTGCTAGCGCTATAACGACTAGGGTAGAGAGCGTTAGAGTAGGGAGCTTACTTAGTTAAAAACTAAATACTTTTAGTGTCTGAACGAGGTTTTGTAATACAGTTAACGCGATTATATAAGGTAAGCAAGCTTAGAAAATCTATTAAATTCTACCTATAGAATAGGAGAATTAATTAAGCATTAATTAAATTAAGAATATATTAACCAGTTACCTTAATACTATTATAATAGCAATACGTATTACTGGAAGTAATACCAACACCTTCTTTTTAAAGAATAACCGTTATTATGGCTCTGCCAAGTCGCGGGTAGTAGCCTATAGTAAAGTATACTCTAGCTATATCTATAAGCCAAGGTACTATAAGTGGTCAATAGGTCTTTAAAGCCTTATTTAGAATCCTATCCGGTCCTAGTACTATATTGTTTAAAAGGCAGCTAATAGTTCTAGCCATTTCCTCTATTATTATATCGCTGTTAACCTACAGGCGAGTTACCTGTGTTTTACCTATAATATTACTAAGGTTAGCTAGAGCCAGTTAGGGGAAGAACCTTTTTATAAGGATCTTTACCTTCTTATTATTGTTATTTATAGCCTATGCTTCCCCTACTCTTTATAGGGGTAGTAGGTATAAGTCTTTTACTAGACGCCCTGCCTTTTTCTTTACCTATTTTACTATAGCCTAAAGGCCCTTATTATAGGGGAGGCTTAGGTTAAAAGTGTACTTATTTATAAACCATCTCTAGTTATTCTTTGCTTCTTTTTTTAGGGCATTCTTTAACTGGTTTCTTATATCTTTATATCGTCTCTTGTCTTTAAGGTTATGGCTACTTATATATTTCCTTCTTGCTTATTATTGGCTGGTAATAAGAACCGCGTATTATGCGGACTATACGTGTTGCGTGTAGCCTGCAGGGTGGTTTTAGATAAACCTTATCGCAATAAGTCTTGGCATACCCCAAATAAATTTTCAGTCGCCTTCTTTTTCCTTATTACCGTATAAATATAGCTTTAAAAGTGGAATTAGAAGCTCTTAACTCTGTTAATACCTCTAAATTAAAAAATATGAGAGGTTGCTTAGCTTTTTTAATATAGGAGCATACCTATCTACTAGATAGTAATAAGTCCGTATAAAATAAAAACGCCTATCTTTCATTCTATTATAAACACTGCATAGAGTTATATGCTGTATAGTTAACCTCTAACTTCTAAAACCACTTGGTGTTATAGCGTGGCGTTATAGTTAAGCCTAAAACTAGTTATATAAAAGAAGCAATACGGGATTAATTAAAAGATCTTTACCTTAAAGCGTTATCTTAAAATAAGACAGAAGAGCTAGATTTAGAAGTACTTTAAGCGGTCCTAAAAAAGGAAGTTATTAATAAGGCCCTCGTTACATTAATTGTTATATAAAATCTACTATTTTAGATAGTTAAGTGGCTAGAGTTTCACGTTCTTCTACAGTTAATTAATCCTAAAGTAGACGGTCATATAACTACAGCCTATTTAGTAGTTAGTAAAAAGATCTATAACTTATAGCTATTGCAAAAGGACATTATACGAAAGAGGCTATAGTCTGCACTAATAAGTATTTATTTCTCCATTAATATCTGGACCTCTCTAAATAATCACCTTCTTCTCGCAATTTATGGCCATTTTATTAATAGCCAGGAAAAGCTTATAAACGCTCTCCTTGGCCTTTATACGGTAGCCTCTTATAGTAGGGACGAGCAATAGAACACTCTCCTTCTAGTACTTAAAGACTATAGGATTATATAAAAGCTAGATGCCGTTATATCCGATAACTATACTGTAAAAAAAAAGCTCTATTATATAATAAGTGACTAGCTTCTCTAGAAAGAGGGAATTAAATAAAATCCCACCCACTAACGGATCCGCTATTAGGGTTATATTCTAAACCTTGCCATATAGGCTTTTTTCTTTAAAAACTTAATTAGTTTTAATAATATTAAGTCATATAAAAAAAAGGAAACGATTTAGATCTAAAAGAGGGGGAAGAGAAGGGCGATACGTTTTAGAAACTTGGCGTACTTAGAAAGCTTTATAACATTACTATATATACCTATAGCTTAGCTAGTCGTATAAGGGAGTTTAAAAGTGGGAGAAGAATTCCACTTAATAATCGTACAAGATAGAATAGCTAGTATTTTATACTTAGCGTAGCAATTTAGAAAAAGTCTGCTGTTAATACGTATACTAAGCATAGCCTTAATATACTTAAAAAGGACTATCTTAGTCTAAAGGACTGGGAGGCGCTTCGTACAATAAAAAGTTTTCTTTAGATATTTTACTAAGCAACCCTAAAATACCAGGGACACGAAGCAACGCTTAAGAATATACTTTTTATAATAGACGTTATAATTAAGCACTTTAATAAATCTTAGGTTAGTTTATCTCCTCTCTCTATTTTTTAATCTAGCTAATATTATATAATTAGAAAGAGTATATATCTAATAAGGAGTTCTCTAAATGCATTAGAAATGCTTGGAATACCTTTAATAGATATTACCATAAAATAGATAACTCGCCCCTTTACGCTGCCGCGCTTATTCTTTATCTAGCCCATTATATAAGATATATTAAGCAGGTTTAGAAGAAGAAGTGGCATAAGCCTATACTTAACAGCGTTAAAGAGCTTTGGGAAGGATATTGGAATAGAAGTTCTATATCTAGAAGTATATCGTTATATAAAAAGCTAGCTCTAGCTTAAGACCTTAATGAGTTTAATAAGATTGCTAAGAATCTTAATAGTGTAATATTTTGACTAAAAAGTTAGGATAAGTATAAGAACTTTATCTCTAAGACGCTGTATAAGATTTTAATAACTGCGCTTTAATAGTGGTCTTAAGAACAGCAACAAAAGCGCTAGCTACGGCTCTCGCTTATAACAATTAAAATTCTCTTAATTCTAGCAATAAGCAATAAGCTAGAAAAAGTCTTTTTAAAAGGACATTGTATGGTATTATAGGAGAGAATATAGATAGATCCTAAAACTTTTAAGAAAACAGAGTGTTTAAAGAATTGGTATTAGAGAAGAACTATAAAAGGAATAGAGGGTTTTTCTTTAGCTATTATATAGTTAAGGGGAGAGGTATATAGGGTCCTATAGGCGCAATATAGGCGAGTCTTAAAAGGCGGGGAGATAGATTATAGGGTTTTCTTATATAGAGTTTTCTCCCTATATATATATAAGGAGTAGTCTATGTAGGCCTAATAGGGATCTAAATCGGACGTTAAGCAATCAATTATTATTATTATTATTATATAGGGACCTGTTCCTACTGTAATATCCGCAATATCCGCAATATCCGCAATATTCGCAATATCTATAATATCCACAATATCCGCAATATCTGCAATATCTGCAATATCTATAAAATTCTACAAAATTCTACTTAGTTAGGGTAGAAAAGCCCCGCACAGAGCACTTTATCCTTATTAATTATAACATTATATATATTTTCTATTAGATAAAAGATATTTTATACTTGCTTATTTATATTATCTAAAACCACCCTATATATAGGGGCCCGGTTTTAAGACTGGGCAGTACTTTTTTAGCCTATTTTTAATTACTGCCTAGATTCTTTCTAGTCTTTAGTTAATTTCCTTAAAGGTGGCCAATAAGCCTTGCTTATTTAGTATTAGGTGGATTTCTTTTAGGTCTTAAAGTTGTTATTTAACTATATTAAGGAAACTATCTATTTTAAGCTTCCTTATTGCGTATCTTTTACTATTTAGTTGCGCCTTAATATCTAGATCTAGCTATATCTAAATAGGGATATAGTCTAAGGCGAGTGCCTATTTTTCTTTAGAGTTGCACCTTTTAAGTCTCTAGTATAGGCCTTCGTCTATAAACATAAGGTTAATTATACTTTTGGCGGTGCCTTATTGCTATATAATTGCTTTTAGGGGGGTAGCTAGTTTAAAGCCCTAAATATCTATAGCTCTTAGTAGGTACTTTACCTATTATTTAGCAGTAATATAGATACCCCCCTACTATAGGTGGTAGAGGTTTATATCTCCTAATAGAATAGACTCTATGCCTTTGGTTTTTAGTAGGCTTATTACCCCCTAAATATATATAGTGGTGGGATTGCATCCATTTTTGGGGGTTGTTGCCACCGCTTTTGGCGGCGTTCTTACCTCGCTTAAACCCTATCACATCGCCGCTTTAAAGAAGCTCTGTTTACTTAAGCACTTCCCATCCCTATTATGCCCTATCCTAAAGGGGTTAGAAACAGGACACGAGCTTTAGCAAAGCTTGTTAGCGCTTACATTAATTTAACAATAGCATAGCCCATGTAGAAAGGCCAGCGTCTACTTAAAGGAATAGCCTGCTCGCCCTTTACTATCCTTATTCTACTTCCTTTCTAGCAATTTAATCCTTATCTATAATGCTCACCTTACCTATTTAGCAAACTTACTGTTACTAGAATAGTAGTACACATATTAAAGTAGCCACTCTAGCCCATAGGACAGAGAGGAGAGGAGCGCTCTACGCCACCGCCATTTATCAAAACTTAAATTCACAACTTTAAAGCCCAGACTTAGACATAGATACTAATCTAGATATATACATTCGTTTAGAAGATGGTATAGATTTAGATTTTAGAGAACTAGACACAGAATTAGATGTGGAATTAGATACAGAATTAAATGTGGAATTAGATGCGGAATTAAATGCGGAGTTTAATACAGAGTTAGATATGGAATTAGACGTGAAATTGGACGCTGAAGCTAAGGAAATACTAAAAGATATTACTAAATTAGAAGAGGAGGGACCTGCAAGACTAAACCATACTTTTTATACTAAGAAACTATAGAAGAGGGAAGGCAAAATCTGGGAGAGGTAAATTATAAAAATTCCCGCTAACTTGTTATTACACCCTCTAATTACTATAAACTAGATACTACCTAAAGATTAAAAAGATAACTAAAAAACCCCTAGATAACTAGCTGCGCGAATGCACCCTAAAGGTATTTAAAGTATATCTCTGCTAATGGAAGAAATATTTTTAAATTAAGAAGGAGAGCTTAATACGGAGCTATTAGAAATAAATCAGCTAGTACTATATAGACCTTATAGGCTATAAGATGGACAATAATGTCCTTAATAATATTTGTAATATAAGTTCCCACCCCTCCTTTAAGGTAGACTAATAACGATAGAAGTAGATCCCAAGCCTTAGGCTTAACAAGTTAGTAAAGAAAAAGTATACTATATTTATCTAAGACCTTTATACTATCCTCCACACTCTCTAAATTAACAATACTAAGCCACTCTATAGCTTTATTTAAGTCCAAATTTTGCTTCTTCTCCTACTTAGCATAGCTATAGCCATAAGACCAGGCGCTCTAGTAGAAAGCGCTAGTGCTAAAGGCAGTAATAAAGCCGTCTAGTTTAAGAATATTAACGCTATAGTTATTTATAGCGAGAAATACTCTAATAAAAGCATAATTGTAGTGAATGTAAACCTAGAATATATTAAAAATAAAGAAAAGGATAGTAAACTATAAGCTTTATACTATATCTAAACAATATATCCTACTAACTATAAATCTATAGAAAGAAATTTACCTTCTATCTTAAAGACATTCCTACATTCTATATTGTTTCGTATATCTTAGCTATTAGCGTTAATTAAGACGCATTCCTAAATAACTTTATAAATGTCTAAGATATCTTTAACCTTAAGGTACTAGCATACCGTAATATGCTATATATTAAATAGAAGGACGAAGTACTAGATTAGCTATTTTTCTGCGACGTCAGCTATATAACTAGGGGTGGCAATATTATAAAAGAAAAGGCCTTTCCATACGCCAAATATTATAACATATTTATACGCCTAGGGCTTATTACTGGGTTTAAAGAGGAACTAGAGCTGTACTAGCTACAACGGGCTTTAGGTGAAAACATTAACGGTAGGTCCGCTTGACAATTACCTCTAAACCTAGTTGTATATTAATTATATAGATAAATACTCTGACTTTAGAAGAGCGGAACTAGACTATAGGCCATCTTAGTAATATATATAAGAGATATTATATACTAACGTATATTACACGCAATTACTAGAGTATCTATTTTAGAAGTCCTTTATAGGATCTCCTTATTAAATCTATTACAAGAATAGGGCTATTATAAGATTAATAAGCGCCTATAGAGCTTAATAATAACTAACTAGAAGAAGTTTGCAACAACCCTAAGCTTAGAGCACTTGATAAAGAATAAGAAGAATTTAAGAACCATATTTATAATAAAGGCCTTTACCCCATTACTAAGGCCAAAGGCACTAAATTATACTAGCAATATAAAGAGACTAAGCGGAATATTAGCATAACGTATTAAAGGTTGCAAAGGGAATAATTAATAACCACTATTTACAAATTCTATAACTTAATTAACATAATTAAGATAGCTAGGTAGCTTAGTAAGAAGCGCCCAACTAAGGTATTAACACTACTAAGTATGGCATTTAAACTTTAAGAGCGGGCTACTATTACTAGAATGCTCTTTGCGCCTTTTAAAAACGAAAAAGCCTAAGTTAAGTTTATTAAAAACCTAGCTTAACTATGTTATTAATAAGAAACAGCTTAATATAAATCTTTAAAACGGAATAAAATAGACTTTATTATCTTTAAAAGTGAGAAAATATCTTATATATAAAAGCGAAGGGATATCGGTCTTAAGAGTACCTTAAATTACTAAACTCCCAATTATACGTCTCTAAAGGAAGAGTTGCTAGATAATAAAGATTATAGGACTATTTAATAAGAGCTTAGTACTTTAGACGCCGCTTAAGCCAAGACTGTTTAGTTATATCCTATAGAGCTTTCCCACCTAGTATGCCTTATTTGTATAGGCAACAATAAGTTCTTATATAAAAAACAGATATGCCATATACCGCAAAAAGACATCCTAAAGAAGCACGTAAAAACCCACTTTCAACACCCTAAATATTAGAAAGAGTTTTAATATTGCTACCTTAAATATTCCACTTAGCTAGTAAACATAATACATTTTATAAGATATGCATTTAAGAAATATAAAGTCTCTTACTAATATATACGGACTCCCCCTTTGCCGGTATATATTGCAAGGGGAACGCATCGTTATTGCTATCTCTATATTTAAGATAATAAGCAAAAGAAGAGAGGAAAGGGAAGAAGGAAGGGAAGAGGGTAGTAGTAGGTAGCTCCTTCTCTCTTTAGTAATAGATTATATTATATTAGGGGGTTTTCCTTTAGAGAGAATTCTTAATTAAAAGGAGTAGTAAGTGTAGGGAAGTAAGAGAGATAGGGGTAACTTAGCCGCGAGAGTCTATAATAAGGTCCTCTTTATAGCGAACGGCATTAGTATTGCTACCCATTTACTATCTATTTGGTGCTTACTTATTGCATATAATAAGCAGATAGCTTGTATATAATGTTTATTACTTATCTAGTTCTTTATAGGAATTTTAATTACTAGCGAGCTGGCAAACTTAAGTATATATTAGAAAGAAGAGCGGATTTATATTGTAACTAAAACCAGCCTTACGGTCCAATGTAAATATATACCGTCTCCACTCCAAAAGGTCCAAACAGCCTGCCTTAGGAGTATAACAGGCGGGTATAAGCGAACGGCCATAGCACTGCTCAAGAAGGAAGCTAATATTCCCCCCCTATAACTATATATTGAAGCCAATGCAATACAAAGGGTGTAAAAGGAACGCAACTCTAACGTTATAAAGTATATCAAGACACGCCTAAACAAACTATAGAGGGACCCTAGGGTGCCCTGTAGGAGAAGGAACCAACAACCCCAAAGTAGGGAAGATATATTAGGAAAACAGGTAGAAAAAGTAGAAGAAGAATAGTACGGCACTAGGGCCCAGGCCTATATAGAGAAGAAAGGGAGACGCGCAAGAGGCCAGCAAAGATAACAGTAAGGGAGAGAAAGAAGCCAAAGTAGAGCATAAAAAAGTACTGGAAAACTATCTACCGCAATATAATACTGGTTAGACTGACGCTGGAGAGACAAATGGGAGTTAAAGGTACAGAGGTAGACTTAGGTAAGGGGAACCTAAGCTATAGCATAGGTAATGCTATAGGGGGTAAATACCTAAGGGCTCTAAGAGGGCCTAACAAAGGCAGAAAATACAATAGCAACACTCTTAAGGACAGGAATAATAGGACTAAAAGATTAGCTTCACTGGGTAGGTATCCCAGTAGGTAGCCTAAGGTGTAAATATAGCTGGCTAAGACAGACACTAAAACATATAATACTGCTATACCCCTTACGCACTAGCCGAGAAGCAATGCTCTTAGCAGCTGGTATAGAAAACTATAATATACTACTCTTAATACAGAAAGGCCTCAAGGCGGCTACCCAGTGGCTTATTGGCTAAAATGTGCTAGACCAGTTCCGGGTTGCAAAGGAAATAGCAATAGAAGGCAAAGGGGCGAGTAATAGGCGCCCCCTAATAACTCTATAGGAGTAAAGTATAGTGTGTAATACTAGCGCGTCCGTAGGTTTGTTACGGCAGCAGTGGTTCCCAAAGAGGTCAAAAAGTAAGGTAGTAGAGCACTACTGGTAACTTATAGGCGACTTATAAGCGAGCCCCAAAAGGCGGGGAGATGGATCACGGGGTTTTCTTAAATAGAGTTTTCTCCCCACATGTATATAAGGAGTAGTCCGCGTGGGCCCAACAGGGATCCAAATCGGACGTTAAGCAATGAATAATAATAATAAATATATACCGTCTAAATAAGTGGATTGCCTCTCCTACTCTTATCTACTTCTTTATATTCTAACAGCCTTAAACGCCTTATAGTTCTTATTCTAGGTTCTTATAAAGGTCCTACAGATCTCACTTTATACCTTTAGCTTATACCACCTTAGAGAAGCCTTATAGCCCTATACATATAAGGTTAAGGGAGAGTTGCTTACAAATCAGCTTCCGGTTTTTATACTTTAGAAATTCTTAGCGCATAGTCCTTAGTATAGCTTTTAGCACACACTAAAATAAGATTTCTAGCTAACCGGAATTCCCTATTATACACATATATAAAAGAAAAGAGACATAAATATAAAGATTTTTTTTAAAGAGAAAACAAAAGAAAGCAATATTTTAGGCAACTTAGACAACCTAATAAATACGAGAAGATTAGCCTAGGGTTTGCTAGAAAGCTATACACACAGTTTATAAAAATCCCATTTAGCTCCAGGTAATAGAAACTAGTTAACACTAATAGAGGAGTAAAATAGCAATTAAAGGCTTAAACTAAGCAGGACAGAGAGGATCTAAAACTTGTTTTAGATAAAACCAGCCAGTAACTGCAATAATAGCATAGATTGCTATAATAAGAACGCCTTTAAGCCAGTCTATTTTAGTATTAGTTAAAGTGGATTACCTATATAGAAAGGAAAACTTACTAAATTTACTATTTTAGATAAGATAGTTTACTAGGAGCACGGCAATAAATAAAATAGTAATTAGAAAGGTATTAAATAAAAGCGTTATATAATCCTGGCCTATGGTCTAACTAAATATAATAACAAAGGGGAGAACTAGAAAGGCGATTTGTATACTAAATCTAATAGCAACATTAATTGCTAGACTTATTTTATCCTTGCAAACTACTATAACCACTATTATATACTTAGCAGCGTTCCTAACAATTAGGAGTAGAATAAGACCAATAAAAGTGGTGGAGATAGTGCCGCTTGCCGTAATATTACTAATACTATTAACCATAAACCTAGAACAAAAGGTAACTAATGGGGTAGAGAATCCAAGGGTTATAATTGCACCCTAAATCGTTAATTTGGGCTCCTTAATCTTATTATCTTCCTTTTCTGCGTTTAAATCCTACTTAACTTAAAAGGATTTATACTTAGGAGCCCTTTGGCTTAGAGCATTACACATTTTAGTATATAACTTTAATTGAAATATAAGGTAGCAAACGTATATAATTAGAAGGATAACAGCTGTTCCGTGGGAAAGCTCCCAATTAAGTATAAAGCTATTAAGGCTTATGGCTACGTGGGTTAATATCTATTATAGGTCTAAAGCTATTATTAAACTTACTTAACAGTATAGAGTGGAAGGTAGTTAGAATAATTAGACTGCTAACAGACAGAGCTAGAAGACTAGCTATAGTATTTGCTACTATTATATTAAAATGTTATTCTATCTGGTTAATGCCTTTAAAGAAAAAGTACATACTAAGGATAAGGAGTAAGTTTAAAAGTATACTATTAATTAAGGAAGTTTTAACAATGGTAATCTGGCCTTTAGTTAGGGCTAAAATAAAGACAATTAATTTAACAGCGTTTCTGCGCTAAATGTTAAATAATATTAGGACAAATAAGAAGCGAAGAAATGTACCTAAAAGTTGTATTTAAAAGACTACCTAATATATTACTAGCGCGGAGCGCAATATCTTTAGTAGCGTAACTAAGCATTATAGTAAGCGGAATAATGGCAATAAAGTTAACAATAAATATAGTAATACCATTAATATAAAGAAAATTAACTATAAAGCCAATAGAAATGGCAAGAAGAAGTATATTTATCTATAAGCTAAATAAGACAGCACAAACCTAATCCTTAGTAGGTATATTATGCTTTAAAGCTGCTTTCTACCTTTCCTTAATTATTAGCCTAAGATATAAGGGGTTTTACAGGCCTATACTAGCCTCTTTATTGGGTTATTTATTATTAGGCCTTATCTAGGCTGCTTAACAGGCTTTTAAAAATATTACTAAATATAAATATGCCATTATAAGCATGGTTTTTAATTATTCCTAGAAAGAGCATAATGGAGAAGGGCAATTTTATAGTCTAGAGGGTACCTATATATAGTAAAGACTAAGAAGTTTAATAGTACTTAGGCCAACACTAACGCTTTAAATCCACAATGGTGCGTTTAGCTTTTTTTTAGTTGATTTTATAAGCGAGGATCTAAAGTAAATTCTAGAATAGTTGTTATAGAGGAGAGGAGTATTAACATTAATAATTAGATAGAATGGCTAGTAAAAAAAGGAGAAGATAGAGTAATATATAAATAATAAGTAAAAAGTAAACTAACTACTTATAGAAATAAGGACGCGGTAGAACGTATAAATAAGGGTATAAGTCTATATACCTCTAAGTACCAGCTGCTTAGCGTTTTAAATATAAGTCCTCTCTTAACGCAAGGCAGATTAATAAGAGTTATTATACCGCCTATATAAGGCTGAGCGCTTATAAAGGGCTTAGCTAGAATACTAATTAAACCCCCCTATAATGCACTAATAGCTCCTTTGCCATAGATAGGGAGTAAATATATAAAATTAACTGGCTAAGATAAGTCTACGACTTAAGTAGTGTCCTGCTCTATAAAGGGTAGGCGTTAAGAGTAGATTATATAATGCTATTTCTGCTAGGTAAGGCGTTATTAGGGGGTTATTATTAGCTTCTAGTTCTAGTTTATAACTTTATATAAACGTCTCCAAACACTACACTGTTAGGGCTGTCTAAAAGCTAAGTTGCCTATTTACCTTATCTTTACCTTAGGCTAGGCTTATTAGCTATTAAGGCAATAGGAAGTTATATTGGGTGTATAATAGGGCTTAAGTAAAGCTACGCAACTAGATAGGCATTACTATATAAAGCAACGCTTAACTAGCTGCCTCTATATTGCCGTCTTAAAATAATTAGAAGAAAGGGGTTGGTGCTAGCCCTTATTATTTAATATAACCCTCCTATAGAGGTATAGTAAAGTAGGGTATAGATAGGGAAGGATTATACTCCTGTTATGGCTATATTATAGTGCATTTATAATACTATACTAGTATCTCTAAGTTAGTAAATCGGCTTAACTTTTAAGGTATAGTTAAAGCGAAGCCCACTATTAGCTCTCCTATTAGCTAAGCAGTAGAGAGGAGCAGAATATAAAAGGCCTCTATATCCTTTAACTAGACCAGCACTAAGCACAGTATCCTTTAAGGAAACCCCTCCTTACTTTCTCGCAAAGACACTTAAACTATTAGCTGCCTTATCTCTTTAATAATAAGCGACTTAAGCAACTCAGATACTATAATAGAGGATACCATATTATATTAGATTAAGGTGCGCTCTAAACATTAAATCCTTTATAGGATACCGCTAATAGAGCTAAAATATACTGCTTACTTCTAATCCTAAGGGCTCTAATAAGGCCATTAATATAGGAGGGCAGGTATGCAATAGTTGCTTCCCTATAGTTTTATCCATTTGCTAGCTTACTAATATAAGTAGAATATCTAGTTAGCACCAAAACGTAAAAGTAATTTAGAGAATAATAAGGCTAATATGGAAGGAACTATAAGGAAATATCCACCCCACACTAACAAGATAAAGAAGTTGTTTTAATATGGTCTGCTTGGTAACTCCTTCCTATAAAGCTTATTAATCCCTAGCTTACTTTATTAGGGGCAATAGAGAGACTAGGTAGCTTAGTTAATTAACTTAGCTATAGGCTTAGCTAACTTAAAGGGAAAGTTAGCAGCCTCGAAAAAAGCGACCTCTATATTATACATTATCTAGGTAAAGTTAATAATCAAATTAATAGCCTAAGAAATAACTAGGAAGAAATAGAAGATATTATTAGGCGGTTTTAAAACGAAATCCATACTCTTAAGAGAGGCAGTAATAAAACTTTAGATTACGGAGATAAATAGGTTATAAAGGCTAGAAACAAAACATCTAAGAGGAAAAGGGCACGCTTAGCCTAAGGATGGAGAAGTCTACAGAATTAAGGAGGAAATTTATTAGCTTAAATAGTACGCTCTTTAGTTATTATATCGTTTGCTTATTAAAAGAAATTTATATATTAGATTTAAGCTAGAACTAGCCCTGCTCTTTATGGCGAGTGTTTACTATATTTATATGCTTAATTAGCAATAAGTTAGCAGATTTAACTAAGCTTGGCGTTTAAAGCGAGTAGAACCACATTCCCCTATTATATGTTTAAGTCTAGTCGCTCTTTACTAGCGTCTTCTTTACTAGTTAAGGATAGAATTTATCCTTAAAATAGAAGTTAGTTTATGGAAATAGAAGTATCTAAATAGCTTTACTAATAATCCAAAACCCGCAATAAATAGCCAAGCTAAGAACGGATGTAAATTTTAAGCTCTGCGCTAGCGTCCTTTTACAAATCTAAATTAATAAGAAGCAAATATTATAAAAATCCTAAAACTAGAAATAAAAGAAATATATAAGACCAGATCTAGAAATATTAAAGAAGTTCCCATATAACGACTCCTATAAACTTTACAACGACTTAAAGCCCCCTTATATATACTTAAAGAAGTTCCTATATAAATAGCCCTATAAGCATAGCCACAAGTCTAAGCCCCCTCGTATAATCTAACTACCCCTCTCTACTATACCGGAATAGATAAATAACCGCTATATATAATAAGCAGAGAAATAATTTAAATAAAAAGAAAACACTATAAAATAACATATTTATACCCTTAAGGTATAAATCCATAAGCACTATAGTCTTAAAAATAACTAATAGTTGCTAAGGCGGCATGTGTTCCAGGTCCCTAAGAAATTTAAAAAATCCTAGGTTGCTAGCATAGATTTGCCTTCTATTATCGCTTTTAAGGTAGTAAATAAACTCATCTAAGGGAAGGCATAGATCATCGCGAATACTTTATAGCTCGCTATAAGTTAAGCGGGCAGAGACTCTAGTGGGAATAGTAAAATATTGTTTTGTTTCGCGATAGGCTAAACAAAGAGAGGCTAAAGTTTTAACCCTTTTACTTGCTTTTATTAGAACTCTTCTTTATATTTATATCCTATACTTACAGATATAAGACTATAAAGTTAAGGCCACCATATTTAATTGTCAACTATATAGCCTTGCCGCTTAATATCTCTTTATTACTATCTGCCCATATTTCTTAACCTTTAGTATTAAAACCATTTTCTCTACTATATAATATCTCTGCGTCCCATTCTTAATCCTTATTACTAAAGCCACTCTCCCAACCAGTTAACGCATCTATATTACCGCCACTATTTCTAAAGTCGGCTTTTCTATTTATAAACGCCCACTTACTAGCTAATAATTTAGAGATATTGTACTTATAGGTACTTAAGGTTACAGGATACCACTTAAAGAGAAATTGTGGTTAATGTTATTAGGATATAAAATAAGCCTATAGACCTCTAAGTACTGGCTGCTTAGCGCCTTAAGTAAAAGATCTCCCCTAATGCAAGGCAGATTAATAGAAGTTAATTACCACCTATATAAGGTAGAGCGCTTATAAAGGGCTTAGTCATAATACTAATTAAACCACCCTATAGGCACTAATAGCTCCTTTACCATAGATAGGGGTTTAATATATAAGATTGACTGGCTAGGACGGGTCTACTACTAAGGTAGTGTTTTATCCCAAGAGGAATGGGCGTTAAAAGTAAATTATATAATGCTATTTCTGCTAAGAGGCGCGTTATTAGGGGTTATTGCTAACTTCTAATTCTAGTTTATAACTTATATAAACACTTCCAAACCCTACTAAGGCATGCGGCGTCCGTTAGGAATTATTAGCTATTTAAATTCAGTAATAGCTTAGCCAATGGCTACTCCCAACAATACCTTACTTGTGGATTACTTTAGGCGCCTATAGTCTTAGGCGCAGACAATATATAAGCTAAGAGTAATTATAGCCACTAAATATTGTACTATAGATACTATATAAAGTGGAAAAGGGCGGCTAGTATACTTTGCCTTTCTATTCTGCCTTCTATCCTAACTTAGCCCTAAGAAAGAAATGGAGTATAAACATTATGCTCCTAATTCTTATATGCTATTAATTCAACTTACCTTTAAATTTAACCTGTTAACCATATATCCCTTACTATCCTTATAAGAATACCAGATATTATATATATTACCTTAACTAAATTTAGATACGTTGCTAATATAGCATATAGGCCCTCAATTAGTACTTATAAAGATATTACTATATACTACCTCCCCAAAGATATTATATCTAATTATTAACCTACTAAAAACTCTGGATTATCTTAGAATTGCATTAACGCTAAAGATGCGGCATCTAATAGTAGGAAGGAAAAACAATTATAGCTTTCCGGTTATATACAGGAGTAAATACCTTATATACCTATCCAGATACCTAATAAGGCCAGTTTTTACAAAAAGGACGATAATATAAAGGGCGATATATAAGAGGATACAGTTTGGGCAAGTGTATAAAAAATGTACCTTAATTACCTTAGGGGTTTAGAAGGCCACGGCAAATCTAAGATAGACTTACCTAAGCCAATAGAGGACCATGGCGACACTAAGGGTGTGTTCGGTTGCAAATTGCCTCCGTTACAGAATCTGTTCAATCTGTGCGTATTTTAGCGTCGCCCGTTTTATAATTAGTGGCGGCTACTACCGTGGCTCAGTTGAATCTGTAATTGAGTCGATCGTTCGGTAAGCCTCCAGATGAGGCTCCAGATTTGACTTCGCATGCGTGATTGATTTTGGTGAGCGATTTGAGTGATACCTTCTGCTGCTAGGCCTCTATCGCGACTCACTGTTTTGGTGTAGCAATGGAGCCTCCTCCTCAACCAACACCCTCTTGTCGGTTGACGTTTACTACTACACCTACGCCAACCTCCCGTACGAGCCGCAGTAGAGTTACCGCGACGCCTACGACGCCCGTGACGCCCGTAACGCCCGCAACGCCCGCGACGCCCGCGACGCCCGCGGGGCACAGGAGGGGGCGTATAAGATAGACAAGTAAGATAGAGGAGGCGATGCTAGAGGGCCTTATTAAGGCCATTAATAAAGGATATTGCGCAGATAGCTCTTACAAAGCTAACGGCTGGAAGATTGCTCTTACTTATATAATTACTGTTGCCCAGTAGCCTATTACTTTTAAGCAAATTAAGAGCAAGCATAATAACCATAAGAGGGATTGGAAGGTGTAGATGGAGCTCTATAGCCTCTCTGGCTGGGGGTAGGATGAAGCTAAAGGCGTACCTGTTGCCAGTAAGGAAGTTATAGAGACCTACTTTAAAGCCCATCCTAAAGCTATAAAGTTTCGTAATATACTGCCTGCCTTCCTAAATCTACTATAGGAGCTATTTGAGGGAGTCCTGGCAATAGGCAGTTATGCGAGGTTAATTAATAAAGCAATTAAGAGCTGTATAGATCCTGAACTTCTCTCAGCAACGGCCTTGCAGGCGTTAGGTTTGGTAGATAAAGAAGCTAAGGATAAGGAAGATAAGGAGGAAGTAGATAAGGCCTCTAAGTTAAAGTTAGCTCGCAGCTCTATTAAAGGCTGTTAATTAAGCTTACCTTTAACTAAGCGCCCTAGTCCTCCTAGTATATCCAGATCTTCCTCCTTAACACCAAGCCGACCTTCTTCACTAGCTATACGGAAGCGGGCTCTTAAGTAGGCTGCTAGAGAAGTTAAATCTAATGTAAAGCGCCAGTGAGGAAGATGGCGAGTTATAGAGACACTAGAGGAGACGGTAGAGAAGGTAATAAAAGAGATAAGGGCTATAAGAGAGTTAATTGCCCAGAAGTCTCCTTAAGAGAAGGCCTCTACAGAATTTATCTATAAGTTCAGTTACCTAGATCCTATAGAGCAACTAGCTGTTTTGCGAGCTTTTAAAACAGAGTCTACTGCCAGATTGTTTCTTGTAACGGCTGGAGTTAGAGAGCTTCGGCGAAGCTTAATTAACGATATTTTGGCTGGCAGGAAGGAAGACGCGTAGGAGAGCAAGCTTTAGGTAAGATTTTGGGTAAGATCTAAGTTGCTCTTTAGAGCCTTTCTATATAGGCAATTAGTAAGCAATATAGAGAGGGAAACTATATAGATTTCTATAGTAAATACACCTAAATCTACTATATAATCTTAATTAATTGGCCTACTAATTACCTGGCAGTAACTCTTCTATATAAGCTCTGCAATCTTATTACGTCTTTAGTTTATAACTATATTACTTTCTACCTCTATAAGCCTTGCGTCTTTCTTATCTATAACCTTATCCTCTACCTCTAGATTGCCATCTAGATCATCTGGATTATTTATATTTATAAAGTTGTAAACCGCAGCTAAGGCGTACACTACATCCACCTATGTATTTAAAGGAAGGCTACGCCTACCTACCTTAAAGTACCGGAAACGATTCTTAAAGACTCCTATAGCACGCTCTACGATATTCCTTAGTGCCGCGTGCCATAGATTAAAGAGCTCCTTCGCGTTCTATGGCCTTATATTTGCCTGCGCTTGCTCACGAAGATGATACCATATGCCGTAATAGGGAGTTAGAGTTATAGGCGTATTAGAGTACCCAGCATCTACGACATAGTATCTACTAGGTAAGGCTTCTAATCCTTTAGCTTTTGCTAAGTTGATAACTCTAGAGTTGTAAGTAGAGCCCTCCTAACCAGCTAGAACGTAGAGGAAGTTCATTTGGAAATTAACAACTATAAGAACGTTTTGTAATAATCCTCCCTTTCTTCCACGCTATGGAGCTTGCCTTATATACCCGCCTGCTACGGAAATAGGTAGATAAGTACTGTCAAGAGCTCTAATACAATTGGCAAAGAAAGGATATTATTTAGGGTTATCAGCAATCTCTTCTGGAGTAAAGTTCCTAGGAAGCCGAACGACTTCCTTATATAGTTTTAGAAGGCCAGGAAGGACTTTGTACACGGCTCTATAAGGCAGTAAATTAGCACTAGAAGTTTAGCTAGCAGGTAAATACTTACTAGTGGATCGTTGTAGATAAGTGCTAAGTTACCTTACTTAGTAATCTATATAACAAATTATTGCTAAATATTATTAGGAATATTAACAGCTTCTTAGCCGCTAATAGAAGCTTTATATCCTTTAAGTTGCCGTATAGTTGTAACTAATTAAGAAGCTTCCTGAACGCCTTAGGCCTTATACAAGTAATATTTAGAAGTCGTTGCTTATGGCCATAGAGTAACTACGCCGTCTACTTCGTTCCTCGCCATGTATTAGTATGCTGAGTATAAACCCCCCCCGGAAACAAGCTTATCGCGATTAAGAAGGTTAAGATAATAACATTATATAAGGCTTGCAGATGCGACTGCAGTATTGCGATTAGGGTATATGGAGTCGGCATATTACAAAAAGTCGTCACTTTAGCGTGTATGCGAGAGCTCCAGATTAAAACGGAATATGTAACAGGAGCTCGAAGCTACATATTAAAACAGTGCCAAGAACCTCATTTCAACTACTATATACGGTATAGCTTGCGAATTTAACGCGCTTACCGATATGGAGGTGCTTTAGATTTAAACGGTGTCAGATTTACCGAACAACACCCTTATATTCAGATTTGAGCTCCATTTCGGTTACAATATGGAGCCTCTATATTGAATATGGAGCTGCAACCGAACGGCCCCTAAGATAGACTTGCCTTAACTAAAAGAGAACTATGTTAAAGGCTTATCTTAGCAGATAAATACAGTCGTGGGTTTTAAATATATTTCGCTAGTACTTAGAGTTATATTTACAAGACGCCTATATTATTTAGCAACACTAATAATTAAGCAGAGAATGGTTTAGTCCCTATATATCCATCTAAAGTGTTAATAATTTTTAATACCAAGATCTTAAGCGGATAAGTAAAGTATCTTATATCCTGGTTACCTACTTATTATATAATAAAGGACATAATACGTCTCCAAAACCCCAGTTATAGAGAAATTATATCTTTATATAGTCCTATTATAGTAAAATGCTAGTATCCTACCTGGGTTTTAGCGGTGGCTGTACCGTAAAAGAAACTTTTATTATACTATATTAAGAATCCTTAAGATATATAAACCGCTTAAAGATGTTATAATAGAAATAGCTAAGAGGGGCAAACTGTGTAAGCAAGGAGATTAACTAGGAGAAGCATTAGAGGATCTATTAGAAGAGATATTAATAAAAATGGTATAAGATAGAGATTCTAAGAAGTCTAAGGAATAAGAAATTTCCTATAAAGATTTTCGCAATCACGTTAATTTCTTTTAGCATTTATTAAGGATCAAGGCATTAATTAGGTTTTCCTTAGCTTGGTATTTTGTTTCTATATAGTTGCTTCTATATTAAGAATCTCTTATTATTATTTATACATAAATAAACAAATTCTTGCAAGTTGGATTAAAGCTAGAGACTTGCTTATAGCAAGCAAACTTAATAAGTCCTCCACTTTTATATGCTTGGCAGTAATAAGTTAGCCGTCCCATAACTTGCTTAGTCCTTAAAGTTGTCGCTTTCCAATCTAAATATCTTAAAATTAACCTTTATCGACCTATCCTCTTTAACCTAGTTAAAATATGCTAGAGTCTTCTTAACTAGAACAGGATAAGACCTTACCATTAAAACAGTTAGTATATTCTATATAGTAATAGAGAGAAGAGGGCCTACTAGGTCTTATAGGTTTAGAGGCTATAAAGGTTAATATCTAAATAAGGTTCTGTAATATAGTAGACACAGTTGCTTGTAACCAATTGGGTTGACCACGTGAGCTAAGCGAGCTTAGGAGATCCATCAAATTCCACCTATAGAAGTAGAAGAAGAGAACAAATTAATTAAAACCAAAAACCCCCCCCCCACCGTGATTCCAACACTAATCAGTGCCGCATAGATCAGCAAGGTATAACAAAGAGAGGCACTATCTAATTCTCTAGACCTCTTGTCAAAGGCTAAGAATTAAGGTATTGCTTGCTAAGCCCAAAGGCCAGTTTATGAGGTTCCTCGCGCTTCTAACCTACGTCCATTACGCCTTCAGAACGATTAGTTTGTGGTTACTTTCACGCTTCTAGTCTAACTGTTAAATCAACTGCGGAACCAAAAGATGGCTACCTCCGCGACAGATATCGAAAAATCTACCTCCGCGATAGATACCGAAAAATGGGAGACCGGAATTAACGCGACCGTAACTAACATTAAGGAAGTCAAAGCATTCGTTAATTGGCGTTTATCAATATACAAGAAGAATGGATATCAGGGATTCGACCTATAAGAGAGCTTTATTAACGATTTTAAGTCGTTTATAAGGGATATACTTAATAACCTTGGAAAGGATCGATTAAAGAAGATTAGGGATTACCTCCATAAAAATAGAGTATACGTACGGAAGGAGGCAAGGAAGTCAATTGCAGACGGCCTTTTAGGAACTATTCTCAAACCAACTCCCTCAAAATGGCCTACCGACGACCCTACTGACGACCCTACTGACGACCCTACCGACGACCCTACCGACGGCCCTACTAACAACCCTACCGACGGCCCTACCGACGGCCCTACCGACGACCCTACTAACAACCCTACCCCAGCAACTACCCCCCGGACTCTAGCACAAATCACCCAAGCTACAGACCAGCCTGCCCTACAAGGAAGCTTCGGAAGAGAGATCACCAACTTAGCTAGGCTCTACACGGACGAAGTCAAATACTCTAGCGAACAAGATAACTTTAATTTCAAGTTTAAGATCTTCCAAAACTACTGCCTCCGAGCCAGCGTCCCTAAGCAGGCCTATATCATTGCTATTCCAACTATGCTCCGCGGCCTTGCCCTCAAATACTACTTCACCCACCTTAAAGATCTCAACCTCGAGAACGTATACATAGGCCTTAAATTATACTTCAAAGGCGACGAATACAAACGCGATATCCTATCAAAGTGGAATGCAATTACGCTTAAACAAGTTACTGCTTAAAAAGGACTTAATACAGGCCAAGCATTTCAGATATTAATTAACGAGATATAGCAGCTACAACGTGGGTTAGCAAAGGACCTCCAAAATAACACGACATTCTACAATAAGCTCCTTACTGCGTGCTAAAACGTACCAGCTTGTAAACCAGCCTGCTTTCAACCCGCTACTACCCTTGCTGGCCTTATTAGCGACATCAAATCCTCAATTGCGACGTACGGTAAACAAGAACTAGAGATTAAATCATTCTATACCGACCGACGATACCACTCCTCTAACCAACAATACTACCCCCCTAACCGTTAATACCGCAACAAGGGCAAAAAGTGCTTTGTATGCAGTAAATCTGGATATTGGTCTACGAACCATACAAAGGACGAAAGGGACCGAAGAATACGTCAATATATCTCCGATTTTGAGGGCAGTAACGATAATACTGAAGATAACGAAAATCAGGAAGCTTTAAACTTCTACTTTGACATAGAACCCTGTCCTAGTTATCATGGCGACCCTAAAGCGGAGGTGTTTTAGACCGAATTTGCGAAGGGAGAAGGATAGAGACTACGGACTTATTTACCAGTATCCTTTTATTCTTTCTTTTATTTTCTAGTTGTTGCCAGTGTCTGAATAAGGTTCTGTAATATAGTAGACACAGTTGCTTGTAACCAATTGGGTTGACTACGTGAGCTAAGCGAGCTTAGGAGATCCATCAAATTCCACCTATAGAAGTAGAAGAAGAGAACGAATTGATTGAAACCAAAACTCCCCCCCCCACCGTGATTCTAACAGTTAATCTATAGATATATAAATATAAAATCGACCATTGTGCCGTATAAGGATGTAGCAATATATATTAAAGTATTACTTTAATCTATTAGCCTTTTCTAAAAAGGTCCCCTTTTGCTTTTAAAAATTCTTATTTACAGCTTACTTTAACCTTAATAGTAATCTTTACTTTAGATATATAACTGTAATAAATAATTAATGGCTTAGTAGCTCTTTAGTGTTTTTATAAAATAACTAACGTGTAGGTTAACTCTAAATTTTATATTAATAAGGTGGGAATATTAAAAGTAAATATAGGATATATCCCTTAATGTTAGCCTAAGTTACGGCTCTAAAAACTAAATCTTGTTTTAAGAACTGGGTCTAATTCTAAAGACTATATCCTAACTCTGTTTTTGGGAATAGACCAGTTAACTATTAGGAACGTCTGTTAAGCTAAGCAGCTTAATGGTCCCAGAAGAGTAAGTATAAGGCTATTTTTACCCTAGCTTAAATTATAATCCTAAAACTAAACCTAACCCTAGGAGATAGCCAATTAACTACTATAAAAAGGGCGTGATCCTAAAAACCGGATCTAGCTAGATTCTAATTTTAGGAAATAGGTCAATTAACCGCTATAAAAAGAGGTTGACCATCTGTATTTAGTATATTAGGTTTAGCTTATTTTAGGGCCAGCCATATAATTATATATAAGCGCTTATACAACTAACCCTACTCTTAGAAGCCCTACTATATTAAAGCCTTACGCGTTACGGAATAAACTAAAACTAGTTATTATGGCTTAGTATTTAACTAAGCCCTATAAAGCCTTAGTCCAAGCCACATTAGGTCAGCTTAACCTTTCTATACCCAATCTTAAATCTTCTATATTTGCTTCCACCTTACTTCCTTCCTTACACTTTTCTCCCTAGTTATTTCCTTATTACAAGACGCGCTTAATATATTTTCGACCTCCCTATACTTATCTGCTATTATACCATCCTTATATGCTAGCCTCTTTAATCTCCCCTTCCTGCCTACTATATTAGCCCTCTAGATATAGCTTTTAGCGCGTTCTCCTATAATAGCAAATCTCTCCAAATTAGATATAATTAAATTAAAACCTATTAGAGAGGGACTAAATAGGTTTTATAATTTATTTAAGTCGACTTATAAAGATCTAGGTGTCTCTAACTCTTTAGATATATTATGTTAGATAAGTAATAAAGGTAACCGTCAATTTACCTAGTATAAGCTCTATCTAACGCTTGCAAAACTAAAGGATATTTTGCTTAATCTAATACTCGCTCTATAGAGCCTTTCCGCTTCTTATTTATTGCCATCTAACGGCGGCAATAAAAGCCTTTTTAGTAATCTATTAAGACTTAACTTAGCAGTTAATTCTAATAGCTTTAACATTAAACAGTTCCTACCTCTCCTAAATATAATCCTTTATATTAATCCTAACGAGATTGTCTGGGAAAAGGTATATACTACTATAACAGAGTTTATACCTCCTCCTTAACCACTGCCACTCCATATTTAATAAACCCCACATCTATATAGTACAGGCAGCTTTACCAACTTATCTAAATATAGGAGATATGTAACGGAACCTTGTAGTAGTTACTACGGTGGATTTGTCAATGGGCTAGGTATATAGGTAAACAAGAAGTCAACAACTTAATAATAACTGGTAGAGTGGTTGCCTAATAGATTAACTCCAATTGTATTCTAAGATTCACTACGAAGAGAGAACTATTTGGGTAGGGACTGTAGTCCTTTAAATACACAACCGTACGCCTAAGAAATCCCTTCGCTCTGTCTGCTCTGTCTGCTCTATTCGCTCTGTCGCAGATCTTACAGATCTTATAGATTACACAGATTATACCACGTAACTTACTTATTATTCCTTGTTATATAGTTCAACGGGTTCCATCCTAAACTATGCTTTTATTAACTAACTAGCTTCTTCTAACTCTTCTCCAAGTAGTTATAATATTATACTTAAGCTGTCTATAACACTATCTCCCTCCTCTTTATCTTCGTCCTTAAAGATTCCTAATATCTCCAAGTTGTTTACTAGAGGTATAATATCTGTCTAATTAATCTAGTTAATATCTTTACTTATTATACCTAAGGCCTCTTCTTCCTCTTTAACCCTTTATTATGCGCGTACAGTCTCTTCCATACTGTCGCTAGGTGAGATAATGCCGTCTTTGTATTCTCGTTGTGCGAAAGAGGGGTTGGTTTATATTACGCTAGCAAGTCCTTTATCTTAACAACCCTCCTCTTACTTAGAGTGCACTAAAGCAAATATTTAATTGTCCTATAACATTCGCTCTATTTCTAACGCTAAGTATGCGCATCCTATAACTCTTAGTAGTCTTTAAGTTCTCTAAGTAACTTATTATAGGGTCTTGTGTTTAATCTACTACTACAAAACTCAATAACAAGCTCTTAGTGGTACTAGCTAAACTTCGCCGTTCCCATAACGCTAAACGAGAGGCTGCTAATGCTTAGCAACGGGCTCTTAACTCTTATCTAGCTACATCCACTCAGTTAATCCGTCTTAAGAAGGTTCGTAAGAAGGTTTGTTTTAAGGAGTGGAAACCTATAGAACAAGGTTTGTAGGAACTTAGTAATATAAGAACGGACTCTCTTCTAACTAAAAAGGAAACAACTCTAAGTACCTTAGCAGGTATTCTTTTTAGGTCCCCCTTAGGTAACTTATTCTTTAGCGATCCTTCCTTATTAATGCTGCCTGACCCTTTCTTTTCTAATACTTCTGTACCTTTCCCATAGCGTTTTCTAGATTACTTAGTGGTTTCTAGGTAGTCTTACTATAGCCTATCCACTTTACTTCGTACTATATTTTATTATTAACGTCCTTATAACTGACGATCTTTAAAACTTGCTATTTATCTTCTTCCTGTCCTCTATACGTGTCTGCCTTATAGACTGGTGGCTTAACATTCCCATATACTGGCTCTAGCATTGCGATGTGCTATATAGGGTAGATCTTTATTTTGGCTAGTAGGTTTAACTTATATATAACTAATAAAATTCTCTGCTTAATTTTAAAAGGTCCTAGTCTAATGTAGTCTAACTTCTTACTTAGTCATTAACTCTTAAAATTTTTATATAGTAGCTACACTTTATCTCCCTCCTTAAGATCTGGTCCCTTAGATCTCTTAGCATTATAGTACTTTTTTATTTATTCTTGTACTAGTAAGATCTTTAATTAATGTCTGATACGGATCCTATCTAGGCCCACGCAGACTACTCCATACACAAGGGAAACTTATAAATTGACAGGAAGAAAACCCTCGTTGATATAGGGGACGGAAAAACCCTATGAGCCACCTCAGTAGGATGAAAAACCCCTGCTTTGCCATGTTCGTCCGTAGCAGCGGCCCTGCGGGCCTACAGCTACGTCCTATACTCCTTGGATGTTCGAACTCCTTAGGAACCACTGCTTCCTTCCTTAGCTTATCCAAGCTAGGGTTCACTACGTCCTAGCTAGGCCTTGCTAATTGATTGCTATATGCTTTGTGTTCCGTATCTTAACCATCCCCTGTATGCTATCTCCTGTAGACCATTGCTATATACGCCATGCCTCCCCCCCCCTAAGGCCTATCGAAGGCGTAAGGGGGATTCATCCGTTAACCACCATTATACCAATAAGCGAGCGGGATATATTGTGCTTTGGGTATCTTTTGTGCCTAGGCCCCAGCTAGGCCCTTTCTAAGGGTCACCACTCCGTTAAAAGAAGACAAGGAAAACCATGGGTTATAATCCAGGCTGCTAGGTAGTATTTAGTAGTTAATGCCAGCGAGTGACCACATGCTCCGCGGGCGATCGCCCTAGGGGTTAGGAGGGGCCGTATATTTACTCGTTCGCTGTTCGTTCGCGTTCGTTCGTTCGTCAATGTGAGGTCGTTAATGCTTTCAATTGTGGGTCAGGGGGATGTTATCGAATACTACGCATCTATGCTGGATCGTATAGGTGCCCCGGATAGAACAGTGTAGTAGTCGTCGTATTGTAGAGGGCCAACAGTAGTGGTTTTCAAGATCTCACCATCCAAAAATTTTTCACCACCGCCCTTAACGCCCACAACCACCACCAGGTCCTGTCCGCACGCTGTGCGACGTCTCTGCGTTGGCTCT
>Ga0307507_10002896_pt1 | contig 34591 bp, 30 predicted proteins | sample 7_EM_MG_FD_207223 | JGI IMG/M metagenome (GOLD analysis project Ga0307507, IMG submission 207223) | Populus trichocarpa ectomycorrhiza microbial communities from riparian zone in the Pacific Northwest, United States - 7_EM | ecosystem: Host-associated > Plants > Roots > Unclassified | place...
AGAACCGCTTGTATATAGCCTCCGTAATTTGCTTTAATAAAACCATAAAATATAAAAGAAATACATAAAAATAAAACCGTAAAACATAAAGAAAATGCGTAGGAAATCCCTCTAGAAGTGCCTTTTTGGTTGTCTTCCAAACGGTGCTTTAAGCTGGCAGTAAGTCCTATTTATAGTCCGTAAAATAAACCGTACGGCCTTTTAATGGGCCGTAAATAAGCCGTACTGCCTTCTAACGGACTGTAAATGAACCATACGGTCTTCTAATAGACCGTAGATAAACTGTAAGTGCACTATTAGTCTTGTTTCTAAATCAGCTTATTTCCTAGGGTAATTATAGGGCTAATTAGGGTGTCTGTAACATTGTTATAGTAAACCTATAACCTATCCATGTCCGTAAGGAAGGGGGTATTATCTATTTGGAGTCTAGCAATACTAAGGCCGTTTAATAGGGTGTATAGGAGGCAGGGGTTATAGGTTAACTGCTCTATAAGTTTATAGTAACAAATTGTGGTTATATAACGGTAAAGTGCTGTGCCCTAATTAACTGAGTTAATTATATTATTTTCCTTATCTCCTGTTCTCTTTACCCATTTAGTAACCTATAGCTTAACCATATTAGCCATTACCTTCTATATTGCAGCTGCTTAATCCATAATAGACAAGGTAGGAGGGTCCAGGTTGCTTATCCTTAAGTAGGCTCTATAGAGCTAGGTGAGCTCGCTTAATAAGCCTAATAGACTAATACACCTTAACTAGAACGGCTTTTTGTTGAAATAGCCATGGCCGTAGTACTGTTAGAATTCCTTACTAATTTAGAGTGTTTAAGGACTCTACAGCTTTTTGGCTAATAGGTGGCCGAAACGGCGGTGCAGGCAGTGGATTTCGGTACTGCTGGCGGTAGCGGCGGTCCGTAAAGTAGGCATCTAAGTTGGTTTGCGGGTTTTGTAAGTCTGTAACAAAGGCTTAAGTATTCATATTATTAATGCTTTGCAGTATAATCGCGTTCCACTCCGCAAGGCTCTTTCTATTATCTTTAACTAGGTTAATTACTTGGGCAGCAAAGGATAGGTCAAGTAAGGCCTTTAGTTAATAAATAGATGCGGTATGCGCCCCTAGGGGTGGTGTATTGGCCATAGGTTGCTTATGCTCCTTAGCTATAGGCTTTGCCTTGTGTAGCTCGTTTTACTCTGCCTTTGTGGAGGTCTTATTTTGGGGAAGGCAGGGGTTGTACGTAGGTTGGTCTATATACAGCTGCATGTTGGGGTTGGTATTGGCAGTACTAGGGTGAAGATACTGGGCGGGAGGAAGACTAGGTAGGGTAGGAGCAGTTACTGGGGGGAGGGTAGAGGCGGTTGCCACAGGTAGTGATTGCTGGGCAGGTTGCGGAGGTTTATACAAGTTTGGCTGCCGTGGCTCCTTGGCTTTGGTTAACAAAGAGGGTGAAGCTAGCGGAGCTTGTACGGACGGAGCTTGTACGGGCGGAGCAGTTATAATATTTGATTAAGGCTCTGGTGACTAAGCTGGGGTAGGAAGGCTAGGTAGAGGATCGTCCTTTGAGGCTTGCGGGCCTATTGCATTATTGTCTTGAGGGTTAAGCTCCTTTTGATTGGTCGCTTGATCTTGATTTCCGCTGGAGTCCACCTGTTGATTTCCACTGGAGTCTACCTGTCGATTTCTACTAGAGTCTACCTGTGTCTCGTCCTTATCTAGCGTCTTAATAGTCTCTTCCTTTGACGTCTTATCTAGCTCTTCCTTTGGTGTCTTATCTAGCTCTTCCTTTAGTGTCTTATCTAGCTCTTCCTTTAGTGTCTTATCCAGCTCTTCCTTTGGTGTCTTATCCAGCTCTTCCTTTGGCATGACTACCCCCCTAGAACGTTCCGTAGAACCGTTCTGCTGTTGGCCAAGTTGCTGAGGGTTGTACTGCTGCTGGATAGGCTGCTGGACAAATTAAGAATGTGACGTTGTATATGGCAAAAGTCCTACTATTTCTTCAGGCAATGGTGGATTTGTATATATTAAAGGTCCTATAAGACCAGAAATCCTGTTAAGTTTAAAAAAGGCAAAGAATCCATTGGTATTAATATAGTCTAGAATTTCCTCTTTAGTCCATTCCGTTTGGTCCTCCTTACATAGTGTATTATACAAAGACTATATAATAGTGGCTCGCTTGTTAACCCATATACCTTAGTTATATAGGAGGGTTTATAGATTATAGAGAGCTATACGGTCGCAAGCCTTAAAAGTAGCTTCTATAAAGTCCGCAAAGTCTTCCTTGTATTATTCCCACATGTCGTTATTTATAAAATTATAATGTCCATATTTAAGGATTTTGAATTTAATGTAGTTGTTAATATTAGTTGTAGACATAAGGTCGACTCCTTAGCTCCATTTCTCTTAACCTTCGTTAATCTGCTTGCTTATATCTGCTATACTGTGTAGCGTAGTATATCTGTATAAGCTGTAATAGGTTAAGAGGAGCTTGTAGTGGGTGGTAGTGGCTTATAGCGGGTGGAGGAGGTCTTGTAACGGTCTGTAAAATCGGTTAACGGGTCCGTAATAGTTTGAGAGGTCTTGTAATGGTCTGTAAAAGCGATTAACAGGTCTGTAATGGTTTGCAGGAGGGTAGGGGGTTCCGTAAAGGTCCGAAAAGAGGTCGGGGTTATTAAGGGAGGGTGTAGTAGGAATAGGGGTTTAAGGTTTGAGGTAAGGGGTTTCTATAAAGGTTTGTATTCGCGTCTATTACACTTCCAGTAAACCGTACTAAGACTTGAATAAGTATACAGAGTTGGTGATAGTCCGTAATCCCCAACTTCCGACCTTCCAGCAGGTTGTACTAGGATTGAACGGGTGGTCGCTGTTGTGTATCGCTCGGGGGAGGTATTGAGTGATTGCTAATCTGTGCGCGCTCACTAATCAGTGTTTATATCAATTTAATGATACAAGTGAGTTATATCCAGGGGCACGAAATACGTATAGTATTGTATGCTCGTTTGGATGGTGGTGACTTGTTCTTCTAATTGTACATGAATAGGTAGAATTTAAGGGGTTTCCTGAGCTCGCTTAGCTCACGTGATTGCGTCTACAAATTTCTGTTCGAACTCGTTCAGACAATAATAAATTCTAATAATTTAGATTTGGACTTTTATATACACTCTATAGCTGCTATTAAAGTTATATAATAAATAGTTTAGTAATTTTAAAATTTTTAAAATTTGGGGCCTAAAATAGGGCCAAGTTACTATATCTTAAAAACTACTAAGCTATAGAGTGTATATGAAAGTCTAAATCTAAATTATTAGAATTTATTATTAAGTTATTGTTGAGATATTAAGGTATGAATTTTCTAATTTTTGGTGAGGTTTTGACATGCGGCGCTCGGTCGTGTGCGGCGCTCGCTTGTGTAAAACGTTATATAAAATTACTTAAAGAATCTATTATATTAAAAAAAATATTATGGCCTATATATTTAAGTTATGGTACTTAAAAAGAGATAAAAACGAAGAAAATTTAATTTTTAAAACAATAATTTACCACCAAAACGACGCCCATAAGCTCCCAGACCCTCGGTGGTTGGAGTGGAGTGGAGTGGACTGCTAGCCTTAATAGGCAAGCGTTAGTCTTGTTTAGGAATAAGCTAAACTACAAGTAATTTGGACTGGAGTGGATTTGAGCTCAAATCCACTCCACCAGTCCAAAAAGATCACTGCATATAACTACAGTATTACGGCTGGAATGGCACTCCTGGAAGAGTAATTGTCCTGCTAGTGATGTAGCTCACGCCTAAGCGGGGAGTAATGGTTTCTAGTCTCAAACTAGCAAAACATCCATCCCCATCCTTCCCATCACTTTCCTCCAGTCCACAATTACATCGCCTTCTTCAGCCCCCTCACCAATCTCGTCTCTCTTCCGTTTCCGTTCCCGCCATACAGCTTCAATTAGCGACCTAATATATCCACGACTCGCAGCTCCAATTCTCTTCGTTGCATCTAACCAGGTCCTCACACAACTCTTGTGCTCCTCTTGATATGCTTCCACTGCACCAATAAACACCGGCCAGAGTGTGACATAGCCCTTTTCAAGGCCTTGGTACGCTGTCACATCTCTGAGGAGGTTATCCAGATGAGGTATTAAGGTGCGAGGCGTGGAATTGAGAATGCGTCGGTGGAAATGAATTAGAACACCTGTTTTGAAGATCCGGTGATGAAGCTGGACCAATTCTTTGTTTGGCGTGAATTGAAGATTGCAGTTTGAAAGCCGTTGGTATAGCTCATCAATGGCACTTTGACGCGTTCCTACGTCACCATAGTACCGCCGCGAAGTTAGTGAAGTGATATCGTAGATACACTTGATCAAGCCTTGGCTGGCGCCGACCGTGAATCCAAAGTCATCTCTAGATGCCACGGAGAAGATGAGCGACTGCTTTATCTCTGGGAAGCCGGAGGCCAGCAGGTCGGGCTGTTCCATCGTGTCACTGCGGATTTTGAGCAGACACAGGCTTTGAGCGGTTACCCATGCTTCCTCGGATTTTTCCCAAGGTCGCTCGTTTCGGTGCATCACGAGAAAATTCCATGCCCCGTTAAGATGCACCTTCCAAACATTAGATTTGCCACTGTATACCTGTTAAGATAGTTAGTAACCTTCAGCACCTTGATGTTCGACAGAAGGGCGGATAACTCAAGATATACCATACCTCGGCCATAATAAGTGTCAGAACGCTTGCCAAAATGATGCTGAAGTCAGTAGCGTTTTCTTCAAGACTCTCTCTCAATTGCTCGATCGCTCTTACGTAGTATCTCGTTGCCAGTATTAACATATCATCCCGCCTGTGACCTAGATGAGCTAGGTTGCCAGCCGCTTGTGCCAGGATAGCATAAAGCAAGGGATTTTGGCCTCGAATATTAGCAGACCGAGCCATAGAGGGGTAGGATGATTGCCATGGATTCCGTTGATCTTGAAAAGGCATCATGTTGGATGCGGTAAGGTTTGTGTAATGGTAGAATAAGCTGGGTGCGTGGTTATACAGCTGGGTGCCTTTCAGCTCCTCAAATAGTTGGTCCATATCGGAGGGTGGAGCTTGTGGATGAGCTGTGTCAATGATCTTCGAAGTAAACACTGTAAAGGGGCCAGCCGACTTCGCGAATGCCCCTTCTTTTGGTGATTTGACATCGCATTGCGCAATCATACTATCGACAGCCGAGGAATTGTATATACAATATCCACGCCAAGTAAGATCTGCTCGCATTAGTCTCAACCATTCGGCCTGAACATATTTACTCACTAGATTGGAGTATTCGACGTCTACCTGGTTGGTAGGTATTCTGGTTTGGAGCAACCCAAACTGGTATTGACTGGTACCCGCCGCATCTGAAGCCCCGTTTACGACATGGAGAACATTCTGGTATAATTTCATCACACTGCCACACGTTAACGGTTGACCAAATGAAAAAGCTGTACGCACTTTCACTTTGCGAGAACGGCAGCTCCAGCAGCCCTGCCGAATTCAAGAAGTTTCAGCCAAAGTTCTAGAAGTAGATCAAATATAACATCAAGATATAATAGAATGCGCACTTGGAAATGCCCTGTTCTGCGGAACATACCGTGAATGTCTTCTCACGCCGAACCTTTCGTTTTGGTTGGGCCAATGACTCCCGCACAACAGGTCGAGCATTCATCATAATGATCCATGAAGACTGCGGTGCGCAAATTGAAACGAGAAATACCTTGCAAACTTTGGATTGTGATTTAAGGAGACATAAGTCGGTGAAGCAGCTCACAAATGATCTGCCCCTTAGCAATCAGTGAGCCAGTGAGGTGATGTCAGACTTGTGGCTTGCCGGACATGCGCAAGCCATGCAGAAGCCAATTTCTGGTACAAGCTCAAGTGCAAAGTCATAAATGGGTCTGTGTTAGGGTGCACCGTCCTCATTTTGAGCTTTGCACGACTCGCGCACGCCCTACAAGCCAGCTTGACTTGCTTGTTGGCAAGTCTGTCACGGTGCTATTGGGAGAGTACCTGAGTGAGGTCAAGAGCTTCCAATGGCATTGCACTAAATAAACAAGCGACAAAGACTCCGGTAGTGCTCCCAAATGGCCAATTAAAGAACACAGAACTTGATCCCGCTCAATGGGTCAGTAGGTACCAGTTCTCGCCAGCAGATCCACCGTTGAGAGGACTAGACAGCACGCACAAATCCTCAATCATATCGTCGCTATTTGTTGTACAAATAAAACAGGTACCACAAGACGAGTGCCAGCCCAAGCGAGTGTGCCTGGCAGGGATATGACAGCGAAAGCGTATCCCTGAACACGTTAGTTTCCGGTATGTGCGCGGAACACCAAAACCCCATCCCTTCGTGTGGCAACTTTTTCATGGACTTTTCGTATATGCACGCCTCATAAGCCAATCTAGAGGCTCTATACCGTATAGAGCTTGGTGTTGAACCCTCGAGTCAGTACGGCAAGGGTGCTAGCGCCTCATTTAACGCTTGGATATTGCGGTAAACAGCAGCAACATGGCCAGGAAGCCTATAATATTTAGTATAGTTAATCAAAAAGCTTCAATATTGTTTGCCGTCTATTTAATTATTAAATTATCAGTAAAATATTATCCTAATACCACCTAAAAAATGTCATACGTCTTCAGCTCTAAAGCCTCCAAGGCCTCCAAAGCCTCCAAAGCCTCCAAAAGCACCTCAAGCCTAGGAGTCCTATTCACAATCCTTTCAAGTAACACAGTATACACACAATAGCTTATCGGCAGAAGTTATACAGCCTCCAGAGGCTTTAGTGCTGATTAAGGACGATATTAAGGAGGACGAATTAGGAGCTATTTTTAAGGCCCGCAGCGAAACTGCTAAGGATAAGGCAGATAAGGTAGATAAGACTAAACTACCAGAGCTATCAGTTAAAGAAGTTATAAAAATAGGCCTTCCTGCGGTTCCTACTTTATGGGAGCCTATAACCACTGTTCCTAAACTAGGTCTTAAAGTTATTAACCTTCCAGATAAGTTAATATTCGCCACTCAGCATACTAGTGAGCCTATTGGCGGCCTTAATGCGGACATTAAACCTAATAATCTTTCTAATCAAAATAAGGGTAGTAAGCGCTCTGCTTATTGTACACTAGCAGATCAAATTGGTATGGCGTCTAGTGGGTATAGATCTGGATGGGACCTGCCAATTCAAGTATTCCTACTATTCTTTAGTATCAGTATATTTGAGAAGCTCGCGGTTAATACAAACCTATATACAGCGTCTTAAAAGGCTAGCAAATATCACCAATCAGGACGGTATATCGGTAAACAATTACGGAAATAGAAGGAGACCTCCGCCGGCGAATTAATAGTTTAGGTAGGACTTATCATCTATATAGGCGTCTTCAAGGTTACCCAGGTGCGAGACCTTTAGGCTATAGATCCTGAATATCCTAAGCATTTAATTAGCTTATTTATGGGCCAAAAAAGATAGAAGCAACTTAAACGCTTCTTCTATACCTCACCACCTCCACCAGATGGCGTCAAACGTCAGATTTTTAAGAAGATTAAGCCGTTAACAACTCCTTTAGGCGAGGCGTTTAGGAAGTATGTTATACCTAGATCTATAGTCAGCTTTAATAAGATAATAGTAAGGTTTACTAGACAATCTATAGCTACAATTAAATTGCCTAGTAAGCCAGTACCTAAGGGCTTTAAGATATTAAGCCTTTGTCAATATAGGTATTGCTATAGCTTTATATTTACCTCACCTGGCTACTTTTTTAGGCTTCCTTCTCGGATAGATTATTAAGATATTGCCCTTTTAAAAACCTCTAAGTGCGTCCTTTACCTTACCCAACAGCTCCCCTTTCAGGCTCGTCAATTTTGCCTATTTTTAGATAACTACTTCACAAATATTCCGTTGCTCCAGGTGCTCCGACGACTTGGAATTGCTACAGCTGGCACAGCTCAATCAAACTCAAAAGACTATCCAGAGGTACATAAAAGGGCTAATAAAAGGAAGGAAAGGCTACCGTTTAACTTTATTACAGGAGTAGTTATTAGCGTGGTTGATTCAGTACTTTCTATCATATAGCAGGACAAGAATTTGGTACAATTTTTGACGACAGCTCACTCATACAGCAATGAGGACGTTAATAAAGTTAATCGGCGTCGTCCACAGGCATACAATTCCTTCCTTAAGAAGCTGGTAGCTAATATTTGGGGTAATAATCCAATTAAGAAGTTAACGCTTCCTAGGCTCTCTATTAACTACAATAACTAGATAGGCAGTGTTAATATTTACAATCAGCTTTAAAGCTACTATACCACCCAGATTACTACTGTGCGCACCTAGCTGCCCTTATTCTTCTAGGCACTTAATACAGCTATAATTAACACCTATATTATTAGTAAGAAGATCTTCCAGACATCAAGGAGGCCCTTCCAAACCCACCACCATTTCCGCATACGATTAGCATGGAACCTCATTATTATAGGCAGTTAAAAGATGGGCCTAAGTAAGCATAATACTAAGCGTCTTCTTCATCAAAGCTCACCAAAATACGGGCAATATCAATCTGGTATTGGGCCTAGTCATAAAAATAAAACAAATCAAAAAACCACCTACATCACTGCTAAAACCCCACTACCTACAATTCAACAGTGTAAGACGCGAACTTACCATTCTATTAAAAGCTTTACAAGGAAGCAAGGCTATAAGAGCCCACCAAAGTGCTAAATGTGTAGATAGAAGGAGGTAAAGAAGCTCATAATAAAGGTTAAGCAAACAGTATATAAATGCAAGGCCTGTAGGCTTCCTTTATGCCTTCAGTACTTTAACAACTTTCATTCAGTAGGCAACAACTAGGTAACTATTTTAGGTCCTCTACTTCCTCACACCTCTAATATTAAGACTCTAAAGCTAATTAAGCCTTTGCTGCAGCGTCCTTCTTAGCATCCTTTAAGCCCTCCTCTACTGCCTTTAATCAATCCTCTATATCGAATAACCGCTGGTTAAACCATTCAACCACTTATAGCACTTGATACATCTCATTTAATATATACAGCACATCCTCCCTTATAACCTTAAGCTGGTCCTTCACTAGCTTATCCTCGTTGACGTTAAGAACGCGTATAAAGTAGGTAGGTGGCAGCAATTTGGGGGAGGACTCTAATGGAGGATTTTCCTATATAATCAGCAGCTGGTTAATAGAGGAAGGGCGGAAACCTACAGCCATGATGTTATATATCGCGACTTTTTGCCCAACTTCATTAAAAAAATATAGAGCTGTTTTTGGTGGTGGCCTGCTGCAGTATCTCATCGGCATCGCAATATTGACGCGTTTTGGTGAGGCTTGCTAATAAAATCACGCTAGCTAGGGTGCCTGCAGCATGCTAACCCAGGCAGGAGCGCCCAAAGCGCCCAATACGAAAAGTCCGTTTTGCCACACGAAGGGATTACGTGACGATTCGATTTGGTTGATTTAATTAGCTAGTCCTTATCGATAACATATGGACTATAAACTGACGTGTTAAGGGGTAATGAACAAACAATCCTGCTGACGTTGGTCAAATATGGGTCCGAGGAGCGTTGCGCAACCATTCGATAGCCCAGATCTCAAAGAAGGATACGATAGCGAAACTTCAAACTAGTGAACTTTTTGGACTGGGTTAAAGTTGGAGTGGAGTGGAGTGGAGCGGACTGCTAGCCTTGATGGGCAAGTGTTAGTCCTGTTTAGGAATGAGCTAAACTACTTACTTTAAACAATATTGGAACTCCCACGAAGACTTCATCAGTCTCTTCCGAAGTTGAGGGACACAGTTGGCTTTGCGCGTACGCCATGTATAATAAATACTCCCCGGATCTCGTAGTGTTTATCAGTTGGTCAAAGTTCTCAGTCTTCTTGTTTCTCAGGATAATTTCTTCATCCTCAAGTTCGAAATGGGTTCTGAGCCAAGCAACAACGCTGTTCTCTATGCTTCCGCACAAAAGAACCTCCTTGTATTCGGCAGCAGTTTCATGCCTGATGTCATCGTCAAGACGTCAGGGATTTATCTCTATACTGCCTCTGGGGAGAAGATCATGGACTGGACATCTGGTCAAATGTCCTGTCTGATCGGACACGGTCACCCCGAAATAGTCGATACCCTTGCCGCACATGCAGCTGAGTTGGATCATCTATACAGCGGCATGGTCTCGCCACCGGTCATTGCATTGGCAGAGGCACTCACCAGCGTCTTGCCCGATGGCCTGGACAAGGCGATGTTCCTCAGTACTGGAGGGGAGAGCAACGAATGCGCGATAAAACTTGCCAAGATGTACACTGGCAAGTTTGAAATTGTTGGACTGGGAGCGAGCTGGCATGGGGTGACAAGTAGTGCAAACGGTGCTCAGTATCATGCTGGAAGGAAGGGATATGGTCCTGTGGTATGTTCTATCCCTTTGGATTTTCTGATCGCTCGACTCTGCGATCTCCTCTGGCTTCGAACTGATGGCTGATATCACATAGATGCCAGGGATGCATATGCTGCCGTCCCCAGATTCATATCGGTCTATCTTCCGCAATAAAGATGGCTCCCATGACTGGGAAACGGAGCTCAACTATGGCTGGTCTCTCATCGATAAAGCATCAGCCGGGTCCCTAGCTGCTGTAATCATGGAACCAATCCTCAGCTCCGGGGGAATGATCGCCATTCCCAGGGGCTACATGGTAGCTATGAAGGAGCACTGCCGAAAACGCAATATGCTTCTGATCGTCGATGAGGCTCAGACCGGTCTCGGTCGATGTGGTGACCTCTTCGCCATTCAATACGAAGGCGTGGTGCCAGATATTCTAACTCTGAGCAAAACGTTGGGAAATGGACTCCCTCTGAGCGCTGTGATTACGAGCGATAAAATCGCAGCCGTAATAGAGGAAAGAAACTTTATGTTTTACACAACGCATGCCAACGATCCACTTCCTGCTTCTGTTGGACTGAAGGTCTTAGAAATTGTTCTTCGCGACGGTCTAGTTGAGAGAGCAAGAACTGTTGGAGCGCAATTACATGCCGGACTGCATCGTTTGATGGAGAGATATGGTTGTATTGGGGATATTAGGGGAAGAGGTTTGATGGCTGGAGTGGAGATCGTGAGCGATCGGGGTACAAAAGCTCCAGCAATTGACTTTGGAAAGAAGCTGAGCGCTAGGATGATGGATTTGGGTCTCTCAGCTACGATATCGGCGAGGACAACATTCTCGGGGTGTATTAGAATTGCACCACCGCTAACGATCACAGACAAGGAGTTGGCAGAGGGTTTGTCCATTTTTGAGGAGGCGTTGAGAACGACACAGGGTTCCATGCCATTGTACTGAAGCCGAAGGATTGACAATTTGGGAGTGGAACTGATTTGCCTTATCTTAAAAATTAGAGTTCTCTTGGCCAAAAATGGACAGGACGTCCTGACTTACCTATTCTCTCGACAGTTTCTGCAACTCAAACGACTTCGTTGCTTCCGAAAGAGTGATGCTCTTTCACACGCAATGCGGGGTCCGGGTCGGTGGGTCCGGAGAAATCTTCAAACTTCACTAAACTGCTTACCCTGCTGCAACAACCATGACTTGGAGTTTTAGATATATACTTCGGTTTCATCACACTCACCCCTATAGCGTTCTTCTTTAGCATATTTCCATCGTTTTAAGTTGTTCTCTTGCATACACCCATTACTGCTGATATTTAGTAGAGAAAGCCGAAGCTGGCCGGGGACCTGTGCTTTTCAGGTCACGCGAGGAAGGCAGGTGGAAGCAAGAGACAGGCCCAGAATGTCTTTGCCGCATTTTATATGGTCTCTCTTACGCAAACGACATGTTTTGGGCTTGACTTTCGGACTTGTCTAATTGGTTATAAGATTAATGATGAACATATGGTGGGATCACGGTCGGCTAGCTTTGGATTTATGTATTTCTATACGAATTGAATGCTCTCCTTCTCAATTTAATGTATCATTAAGCTCAAATACCATGTGCCAGTACTGAAACTGTTTAAGTGGGGCATTTAATTGTTCCTTGCGACGCCATGCAGGCATTGGGCGAGCGTCTGAAGTTCCCTTAGACATCTAAAACTTTTTGCGAAGGCATAACGCAAGACAATTTTGAGTATATGCCTTAACAATACATGGAATAACGTTCAATTTTCAAGGGGCGTAACAGGCTCAATTTTATAATATACTTCTATATTAGAGGAGAGCCGTCGGTACGTTGGCAATGCCTGAAATACTAATGTATAACATTGCATATTACATGGAGTTATTTAAGGTCACGGGTAGGATGCTCTGCAATTCTCATGTCACCGGCAAGCCTTGGTAGTACCAAGTTGTCAGAGGGTGGGATACCATACTTAGTTAGTAGAAAACAGAACTAAAAAAGGCTCGAAGCGAATCAGCTTCAGGGGCCTTATCGGGCGCAAAAAAGCATCACCTCACACCATCAACAAATCCTGACGAGTACAAGGGCACACATTCGGGCCAAGGATCTGTCCCACGGCTTGGCTCTGCATCATGCTTTCCAAAGCAGGCACATGGCTTCAAAGTTTTCCGACCCATTACAGGAGGCTGACGGCAACATCGCTTGTAGCCTGCAAAATCCACTCATAGCTGTCTTCAAGCTGCTTCAGCCAAGTACTCATCCTTGGGCTAGAAACTTGACACTAAATTTTAGGATCATCCCACGTACCTAGCCTTGCGTCATTCGCCCTTGAAAGCTTTCACTATAAAAATGCAGTGCCCCTCTCCCAGTTCGCATTTACCCCTTGACTCCACCAAACACTGACATTATTGTATCCTCGAGAACTTGTACAACTTGTGTGTTGATAGAGCGTCTACCAAATTCAGCATGCCTCAAGAACCTCTTGTTTCCACTGGTCGTGGTGGTAAGAGACAATGGCTGGAGTGCTCTAATGGGGTGCATCTAATTGATGCTATCTAGGCTCTGGTAACATTGGCCATGATCCCAACGTGTGAGTAAGCACAATGAAAACGAATTCCTGAAATTTTAGTTCCAAAAGCATTAGACATGCCTAATACTGATATGTTCTGCAGCTATGCCGACGGCGGTATTGTTCGTGAAGGATTCCAAGGTGAATCTGCTGGGGGAGAATACTCTGCAGGTGTTCGTATATCCAAAGCCTCTCTCCGGGTAAGGCCCAAGCTTACTTGTCTCGAAAACCTAGCGTGGCGGCGCTGGGAATATAGGATCTCCCAGGCTGAGCCCTGACCGCGGTCGCCGTGGTTCCCAAGATATTATTCCAGAGACTGCTCTACGTGAGGGTCAAGATAACTACCACACTGGCGTAAGTTTATCAGTACATACATGGCCCTAAAGGTACATGGGTAAAGGCTAAGGGCTAATTTGATATCTCTCAATCAACAGCGCGGCGGCGAAGGCAACATCCACAAGGAGAAGTATGGAGGTCACAGCAAAAGCCCAAACAGGGAAACACTCGGTGATAAGGTCAAGCATGCTCTCCACTTGGACAAGAAGCACGAAGAATCCCCACTGGCTCATGAATCGAAGGATTAGTCGTGATACCCTCCTGCTGTGGAAATTGAATGATATTGTCGACGGAAGATGTGGATTTTTGGGTCTATGAGATACCACATAAGCTGCCACGGTCGGTTTTCTAAACGCTCTGGAATTTAGGAGATTAATAATAGCGAATTTCAACTTGGAAATTCTCCAGTGCATATCTATGATTTGTTTTTGCGGAGGACTTCCAAGGCTGCTAAGCTTGCCAAGAATCTCTTATCGATACGAATTGCGGCATTTCGAAATTTTGGCGCCATTGACACTGAAACTGAAGCTTCGCCAGTACTGCTAACTTACACTCCAATCGGCTTGTATGTATTGTGCTTCAACATGGCCTCAGACAAAGCTGAGGACAATGAGCATCTTATCTATTCCATAAACCCCAATCACCCTGCCAACCTCATCTGTACTCTCTGTCAGAAATTTTACACTTTGGGCTGGGTATATTCTTACCGCTTCGGCCTAATGACGTGCGGTAAAGCTCTTCACATGGCTAATAAAGCATCTGAACACAGGTAACTGGTACTGGTGGCGGAACAAGTATCCGACATCATGATCATATCTTCATTGCGCCGTCGGGCGTCCAGAAAGAACTGATGAAGCCAGCCGACATGTTTGTTATGGACTTCAATACGCGCGAGTACCTCCGCAAGCCTACAGTACGAGAGTTGTGCCATTCTAAACCCCATGTCTTCTTGCGTTCTGAATGATGGAATCATTACCTCTAATGCTGCCACCCTTTACAGGCCCTTAAGCCATCAGCTTGTACTCCACTATTCCTTGCAGCCTTCGTGCGTGGTGCCGGCTGCTGCATACATACGCACTCCCAATGGGCTGTTCTCATAACTCTACTTGTAGAGCGAGAGTTCGGAAAGGATGCTTGTTTCGAGATTGAGCAAATTGAACAGATTAAAGGCATACCTAAAGGCCGAGGGAAGGTTGGGAACCTTGGGTATTTCGATCGGTTGAGGATACCAGTAATCGAGAACACAGCCCAGTACGTCGAAGCCTCAGCAACCTGCTTCTTGTGAAGAGAATAGCAGGACAAGGGCTGATGTATTACTACAATTGTAGTGAAGAGGATCTTACCGAGAGCTTAGAGGAAGCCATGGAAAAGTATCCTGACACTTACGCCGTGTTAGTCCGGAGGCATGGCATGTGAGTTTCAAAGCCGTCTCGGTTCGTTCAAATGATACTAAAGTCTGACAGCTACGTCTGGGGTGACAATGTTCACAAAGCAAAGACGCAGTGTGAGAGGTGAGCATGCCAGGTTCATTTAGCCAAAGTTATCCCCTTCTCTGCTAACCCATTTTGCGTGATTCTAGCCTGGACTATATTTTCCAACTCGCTGTTGAGATGAAAAAGCTGGGCCTTCCATGGACATCGTAGTTAGTCAGACATGCCACTAGCTACTTAGTGCTATTATCACCCTGAGACGAAAGCGCCTCTTCGTATGCCCACATGTAAACAATTGACGTGGGAAAGTATTTTGAGATTCAGGTTAGCATCTATGATGATCACTACTACTATCCTACCTTGGACCTCGGTCCGAGAGGGTCAGACTACAATAGGACCAATTAAAATAACCACTAGCTTGAATTAAGACATTATGACCTTAGCTACCGTTGCGGGTGATTTAGAAGACATTTTAAGTTAAAGAGATGTACTAAATAGCGGAGGATTATTTGGTTTTGAGATCCTGCAGAGCCGTAGAGCAGTGATCTCGTTGGATTGGAGTGAGTGGGTTTGACCCCCAAATCCACTCCATACGCCAAAAAGCTGGTGGAGCTCCAGGACTCCAATGCAGTTCCAGATCAAATATATGACACAAATAGTAAGTCTTGGCAACGGGTGGTTGTTTAGGTAAGAGGAATATTCGATCAAGCTTACTAAATAGAGCCCAGATCGCTCAGTCTAATACAGAATCTCCCTCATCTTCTACCTCAATTGCCTTAATATCCTTAATATCCTCGAAGGCAGCGTGCGCGTCGTCGTCGCTATCATTCTCACCATCTAAATCTAGCTCAATTGGCTCACTTGGCTCCGCCGGAGTATCCTCCTCTGCTACTGCTACCTTTACAGCTTCCTCCGCTGCTGCCGCTGCTTTCCTTTTAGCTGTAGATCCTCACTCTAAAGCCATATTAGTACGTACGTCTCTTCGTATGCCCCGGTTTCTTTGTTAAGGCGTTACAGCGAATGTAATTTCGACCCTGCAGCTTAAGCTTAAGCGCATCCTTACAGATAGAACCGCAGGGTGAGACAACAACTGAAGTCAGGAAGGAGAATGAGTCGGCGGCCCAGAGCCAACGGGGAACAACTAGCCGCAGCGACTACCGGGTCCGTATGTGGGGCTGCACGATATAGCCCGGCAGGAAGGCGTGCTGGTGGTGGTGCGTCTGTGGTAGGGGTAAGCGACGACGAGGTTGAGGAAGCCGGAGATAGCAGCTCGGAACGATTGGACGAGGGCGACGATGCGACGGTAGGGTTGACAGACGAGGCAGCAGGGCAGCGGTAAAGGGTGGCGAGCGAGAGGAACCCTACACGGAAACTGGTTAAAGCAATTCTATGTCAGAAATCCCGCCGAAATTAGAAAAGGACCATCCAGCCAGAAAAAGCCGAGAGATAGAGGAAGTCTTTGCAGAAGAAGAAGTCCTAGAAGGAGCCGTCGCGTAGGCCAAGAAACTAATATCAGAAGTGAGTATATATTTAAACTCCAAGTCATGATTGGTGTGGTTATTGCAGCGGGGTAGGCAGTTTAGTTGGTGATGACGCCTCGGCTGAGCGCTCGCTGAGTTGCTCAGCCGCACGTGACCCCCGTCGATGTTCCTCGAATATTGCACCCCCGCTAATTGAGCCGCTGATGTGCGCGTACCATTGGGCCCATTGGGCCATGCGCCCATGTATTTACCCTATACGGAAAGGCCACTCATTCGCTCGCTGAGCGGCCGGTGGGTATGCTCTCTCTGCCTCCCCTCCCCTGTCTGCGCCTGCGTGTATATTAAAAAAATAGAAACCCCCTAAAATACACCCTAACGATCTGTCTGCATACGCGAAGCTGTAATTCAGCGATCGGCTATCCTGTGTCCAATGAATGTGGCCCGTGCGCGAACACCAAAATATGAACCAAGCTCCCGCCGAGATAGCTTCTGATCTTACTCCGCTTTTTCGGCTATATACTCAAGCTTGCTTCCTTGTATAAGTAACTTGTCTGCTTCTGCTTCTGCTTATTATTATTAGATCTATTTCAACCAGTCTGCATAATGTCTGCTCTTGGTCCTCGCGAACAGATTGCATTTCATAGAGGTACAAATCTCGACGGCCAGCTATTGACAGCGAAGGACCGCGAGAACATGCTCAAACCCTTTCTCCCACCCACACCGCCCACTGCAACCCCTTCACCTACGAGTTCGCCATCCCCCGCCGTACGAAAACCCGCAAAGAAGTCTCATAAACCCAGGTCGATGCGGAGTTTCCTCGCCAGTCAATTGCACTTACTTATATATACTATTGTCCACACTATATTCTCCGTCTGGTTTCGATTCCGCCGCGCCTGGCATGCCGTAGTCCACCGCTTCTTCGCTCTACTGTACTATCACCACCGTACGCCCGAATACATCCAGAAGGACGTGAAGAATTTAGGAAAACTGCCGGACCACCTCAGCGTTATCCTCGAATTGAACGAGAGCGACGACGAACAAGGCAATGCAGGGCTGGAAGGGCTGGTCAATGATGCCTGCGAGATAGCAGCATGGTGCGCTTGCGCGGGGATACCTTTGTTGAGCATTTACGAGAGGACAGGTAAGCCAATGGCCACGCAACATTATTTCGTTCGTGGGAGCGTGATTCTTCTGCGCATTTACTGACACAACCATATAGGTGTCCTCAAAAACTGTATACCCCAAACCCACCGCAGCATCTCCCAAACACTTGAATCCTACTTCGGCGCGTCCCGCAAACCGAGCCTCTCTGTCCGCGCACCACACCTCCCGTCCTTCAGCCCGCCAACAACCCCCCCATCTACCTCACGCCCCTCCAGCTCATCATCGACCACAACGCTCGCCGCACAGCCGCACATAACAGTGCTACTCCTCAGCGCGAACGATGGGCGAAACACCATGGTGGACCTGACAAAGACCCTCGCCGAGATGGCGCAGAAGCAGGTGCTGGATCCGGGTGATATCACAGCGGAGCTGATCGACGTCGAGCTCAAGGAGGGCGTGTGCGGAGAGCCAGAACTGCTGGTGCTGTTCTCGCCGCAGGTGGAGCTGAAGGGCTATCCACCGTGGCAGGTGCGGTTAACGGAGATATAGTGAGTTCACCCGCCCCCTCTTTTTCTCTGCATGTCGACCCCTTTGAAAAAAAAACCAATGACTGACGCTAACCATCCAACCAGCCACGTCCCCGACAACAAAGGCGTGAACTACCAAGTCTTCGTGCGCGCGCTGCACAACTACGCAAAAGCACAGATGCGCTTCGGGCGTTAAAAACGGCCCCCCCCCCCAAAACCTCAAAAGCCCGCTTCCCATCCTCGTCAAGTTTTCTCCCTTTTTGCTTAAGAGAGAGAGATGAAAATAAGCTTCCATCGTACTTCATTTGGCTTTGTGGCGAGAGAAAAAGCATCCGTTAAACGAAGCCTACGTTTTTTCGTCTGCCGGGTCCTCGGATTTCCACGTCGTGCGCTGGCCCGCGTAAAAATACCCTTTCTTCGGCTCGCTCACCGGCTTCCGTGTTGAGGTCGATGAGCAGCCCACGCAACAAACCCCGGGCGATATTGATCTTGTGGAGCAAGACTCTACAACGGTAGGGCTGAGTTCCCCGTCTCAAGCGGATATGACATTCATATATTTATTAGACTTGCGCGGCAGCATGTTTGAGGTCTGGAAGAGAGAAAAGGGAGATTTTTAAGGGGACTGCGAAGCTGCAGTCGGCGCGTGGTGTTTCTATTCATTAGAGGTTTGCTGGTATCAAGCGTAAGGCTGAGGCCGATATAAATTATCAACCCCCTGGCTAGCGATTCTATAAAAACTCCCGCCCTTGCCTATTTGAACGCCTTTATATCCGTGATGTTCCCATCGTTAAATAGTCGCCTCGTAAATATGGCCTGTATCGATAGTATCAGACGCCCCTGATTCCAATCCCGATATCCCAATATCCCGTAAAAAAAATGCACCCCTCAATCCAAACCGACCGAATTAGCGGGTGTACTCGTAAGTTCATGCGTGCCCATTAACCCCATTCGCAACCTTCGGCGCCACGACGGCCCTCTCGAGCGCCTGCAGCACGTCGTTCCTTAGATCCTGCGCGTCCTCGATCCCGCAGCTCACGCGCACCAGGTCGTCGAACACGCCCGCCGCCTCGCGCTGCTCGCGCGGTATCCCCGCATGCGTCATGGCCCCGGGAACCTCGACCAGGCTCTCCACCCCGCCCAGGCTCTCGGCCAGCGTGAAGATGCGCGTGGCCTGGCAGAAGCGCTCGGCGGCCTCGTGGCCGCCGCGGATGCGGAACGAGAGCATGCCGCCGCCCATGCCGTCGCGGTGCTGCTTCAGGGCGATGGCGCGGTGCGGGTGCGAGGCCAGGCCGGGGTAGTTGACCGCGATGACGTGCGGGGAGGCCTCGAGGGCCTCGGCGACGAGCGTGGCGTTGGTGGTTGCTTCGCGCGCGCGCAGGTGCAGCGTCTTGAGGCCGCGGTGCGCGAGCCAGGTGTCGAAGGGCGAGGGCACGGCGCCGATGGCGTTCTGCAGGAACGAGAGCCGCTCGTACAGCTCCGGGGCGTTGAAGGCGGCCGCGCCCATGACGACGTCCGAGTGCCCGTTGATGTACTTGGTCACCGAGTGCACGACGATGTCGGCGCCGTGGTCCAGCGGGTTCTGCACGTAGGGCGACAGGAACGTGTTGTCGACGACGACGAGGATGCCGTGCTGGTGGGCGATGCTGGCGACGGCGCGGATGTCGACGAGCGAGAGCGTCGGGTTCGACGGCGTCTCGATCCAGATGAGCTTGGTTTCATTGGGCCGGATCAGGTCGCTGATGTCGATTTCTATCGACGGCGAGAACGTCACCTGCACGCCGTGCGCGAGGGCGACTTTGGTGAAGTAGCGGTGCGTCCCGCCGTATACGTCCGACACCGACACTACGTGTGAGCCTGCGGCGAGCGATTGCAGGATTGTAGCTGTCGTGGCGGATCCGGAGGAGAAGGCGAGGGCATAGCGGGCGTGCTCGAGGGCCGCGACGGCTTTTTCGAAGTTGTCCCTGGAATTCATTTTGTCAGTCTCCCTGCGGCTTAAAGCTTTCCCATTGGCCTCGATTGACCCACCTGTTCGGATTCGAGCTTCTGCTATACTCGTACAGCCCTACTGGTCTTCCTACAGATGTTTGGGCGAAAGTGGTGGAGAGCGAAATCTGGTATGTAGTCAGCAATGGCCATGCATTACCTCAATTCGAACTTCCTTACTGGTTCTATGACGGCTCCTGTTACTGGATCATGAGGCGAGCCCGCATGAACAGCTAGTGTGCCGAAGCGATGTACTGGTGACGGCGCCCGTGGAGGGGTCTCGATGGGATGTCCAGAAAGCGTCATTTTTGGTATGACAAGAATGCGGGAGTTTAGAAGATGTCTTGAAAAGCTTTGGAGAGAAAAGTAATTAGGAGTCTTCAGCGGAGGTTGGTCGGCGGGCGAAGAATGGAATTAAATATTTCTTGTGGCGGTTGTTGAGGGCGAGATCGGCACAAAGACGCTTCGTATTATCAACCAAATGGCGCGATTTGAGGGGAAATGTCGAGAGTCAGAGTCTGTGGATTTCTGACCAGCAGCAATTCACAGTTGTATTTATAGCCGACAGTAGGCGTGCTTCCAATGGGCCTTGTATAGTGATTACTGGCCAAAACCGTCATCGCCCATATATGTCAGCACCTCGGCCGCCCATCTGATTTGGGTAATACCAGATTGCATCATCAGGGCCCCGTATTTCGCCGCCTGCACTTTACAAGCAACCCCTGCCACGCTCTTACCTTCGGTCAAATCTTCGGGCCTATTTGTACTAAGAAACGCTGAAAATAATAGGCTACGAATTAGCCTGTGCAGACTGATTCTTGTGCTGTTCAGTTCACCGTATTAATTATATATAGGGAGACAAAACTCTTTTAAATTGTAAGTACTAGTAGAGCTTAATTGCTGCTTCATGCTGCGACCACTGTCCGGGCTCCGCGTGTGTCTCTCTGTGAAGACATTCAGCGCCGCATCTTGATTTATGAAGATGAATGCCCGGGAACAGACGCCCCCATCCAACGTCTTAAACCAACCAAGATCATAGGCTGAAAGGGGACAAATATGCTACCGTCAGGTGAGGGAAACGCCGTGGGTATGTATAGAAAATATAAGAAAGAATGGAGAAAGCAGCAAAACTCTCCATATGTGCTTGATCGCTAGAAATGCCCTGTTGCCTCGCCAAAAATGGTATTAATAAGGTTACCGCCAGAATTTCCTCCCGTTCAATATCATATTCGTATTCGTGCATGCGTGCCGTTCGTGTCCCGTATCTCACGTTCGTTAAATCGTCAGATCAGAAACCCATCCGGCACGTTGAATTTTACACCTCAAACTCGGACACCTCGCAACCGCCTAAGCCCCAATCCCGCGCGGCCAAACTCAGATGCAGCCTCTTTACCGCAGCTTCCAGCTTCCGCACCAACGTTGCCTAGTTGTCCCATTACCTCTGCGTGACCAGCTTCGCGTCCAACCACGTAGCCTGCGGAAAAGCTGAGCGCGCTGACGAGGACGACAACCCCAGCACTCACGACCCATGTAAGCAACGTTGGGCTAATCTCGTCGGTAACCGGACCCGATCTACGTGCCTTCTTCACAACGCGGCGATCTTTGCTGCTACTGCGGGCATTGGAGGGAATGCTTGCCTTGCGTTTGTATTTGTCCGCGCCCGTGCCAGCATTGCTGACGCGGCGAGACGAGACGGCTGAAGGCTGCTCAGCGGGCGTTGGCTCCTCGCCTAAAGCAACAGATTCGGGTACCATGCGCAGCGACGTGGGGTCGACCCGTGCTGATGTTCCATGTGTTTGGTTTGTGGCTGTCTGGCTAGATTTGGGGAGGCCACGTGCTGCCGCTGCGCAAGATAGAAGAGTGGAAAGGCTGGCGCGGAGAGCAGCGTCATGGTCTGCTTGGTATGAAGGTGAGATCATGTTGTATGGAGTATGTTGCTGCGATTGGTAGGGGTTGCGTTGGGGAGATGGTCGTGCGGATGGTCTGGACTGTGAATAGTATGCCCCAGTAGGCTGGGGTCTCGCTGCCTGGGAGCTTGGTGGGTGCGAGAAGGCATTAGGTTGGGGAGTGAAGCGCGACTCTGTTGTTCGGGGATAGTTTACGGCGGTCGAGTTTTCATCGTCATCTTCCTCGTAGTCCCCCTCTTTTTCGGACATGGTGTCCGAAGATGCGGTTGAGTATACATGTCGAGTAGACCGACGAGACTCTTGTTGCTGAATGGCAGGGTGCAGCCCTTCATTTGAGGATGTCATCACTCGATCAGATTCGCTCTCGCTCTCTTCATATTCGTCCTGACTGCTGCCTCCAGCACTAGACGTCCGATTTCCAATTTCCATTTGGAGGTGGCTGGTTCCTCGAGAGCGGCGGCGTCGGCGAACGTTAAAATCGTGCTGAACCCGCAGACCGGTAGTAATGATTTCGTCCCCGGCGGACGATAGAGAAGACGAGGACGGTTGAGATGCCACTTCTATCCAGGAATCTGTGAAGAAGTTGTAAGCGTTATAGTCGGGACTATCTCCGAGCATAATGGAAAATGTTGTAGCAAGTTGGAGAGGCTGATGCTTTCGGGGGCAGCGACCTTGTATGGTCATAGGCAGCAACTCACCATCTGACCTCCGTGACTGGCCATGCGGAAGAGAAGGTCGAATAGAGCCCGGTGTATGACCAGGTCGTTGCGCATGCCCTCTTCCACCATCTCGCAATCGACGTGGTTGGTTCGAATCTGAGGTCGGCATAGCGAATGTAAGGAGTCTAAACAGAATAGAACATCAGCGGTAGTGGGTGATGTTTTAAGAGCTGTCGGCGGCTGGTCGTCGGATTGTATACGACTGAAGCGAGGACAGCTGTTTCGATGGTGGAGTTAGATTGATGGTTTAGCGTCCCGAAATCGGTTCTCCGTTTCCTGCTTCGGACTCGGCCAATGTCCGAGTCGGGCGGACTGCAGAAGTCGCCCAGAGCGAAGGAAAAGAAAGTTGAGGATAGGATTGGAGATGGTATCGGGGAAAGGGCCGCTAATGTGTAAGACGAAGTCAAGTCAGCTGTCCCTTGCGTGGCAGTGGCCAGGGCTCACGGGGGATTGGAGATACCGTTTGGCCTTTCAGGCGACTGGACGCCTGTGGCAGAAGCTGGCGCTCAGGCGCAACACACGACGCAGGCCCAACGGTTGGCGCGGAATGACGTCTTGAGAGTCCAACCCACACTTTCAACTCAACGCAAGCCCCGGAAGTTGAGCTACGAGAAGGCTGCAAGGGGAGGACAGGCAACGAGCGAATCCTGGCAGAGGCAGCCTTCAGGCCTAAGATTCGTTAATAAGGCGCTGCACATGGTCACTGGCGGACTGCAGGCGGCGGTGGATGAAACGTACACGTACGGTGAGTGAACAGCCATCCAACGACGTGGCGATGAGGTACGGACATGAACGTGCCTCAGGATAGTCAGCGTGAACAATTAGAGCCATCTTATTTATATATTTATATATTATGTGCTTCAAACTGTCTCACCCCACCACACCATCACCTGAATTACCTGTGCTTGCCGAATTTGGACACTTGAACCTCAAGCAATCTGAACCCGCTTCTATCTTCTATGCCACCCGATGACCTCTGCTTAATCCTAAGTGAAATCCTATTTAAGACTAAAGAATATGTGTGGCTATTAAATAGACGAAGTCTAGGTAAGAGGCTATTACTCAAGAGGCCGTTATTTTCTTCTTCAAGTGGATACATCTTTGGCAGCTTTTTGTCCATCAAGCTTCTTGGAGGGTGCAATTTCAAGTTGCGGGGGATTAATTTATATTGACTCGTTCGCCGCTGCACCCGCAGACTAGGGTGGCTTTGAAGAGCTCTAAAATGACGACGATCGAAAAGCGTGCAGTATCAGGGGGAGTTTTGATCAGGATTTCCGCTCTGACGAGGTGATTCCTCTGCTATTTTCAATATCTCGTTGGGAATTGTTTGGTCGTGGTTGATGTGTGACACGATTCATATTTCCAAGAGTCCCCGCCAAAACAAATTGTGGCAGGTCTGGTTCGAAGACGGTAAAACCTAATGGCAAAATTTTGCTATACCGAATCCCATACTTTGCAGCATTGTCAAGACCCAAGAACATGCAAGGTTATTTGACATTTAGGTCAGGTATTAGTACAACCAATTGTCGAGGCAGGTGGTAACGGTAGTAGACGCTAGTTTTGGCGTTGAGCTGGGAGGATGGTTGAATTCTTAGCTTTGGCACTTTTCACTCACATGTTAGCAGGGACACGAAAAACTTTGTGAAGTCTCCATATTGCTTCCAGAGCTGACTTTTCACTAACAACCTGCCCGAGCCATTCGACGAACACGCCGATGCATGCAAGCGTTTTCAACCAACCAATTTTATGCCAGCGGCAAGACGCAATACAGCAGTCTTCAGCCATAAACATGTGCTAAGAGGCACGAAGAAGAGACAGGCCCCGCCTAGCCACATCATGAGTCCCAACATTCTAGTAGAAACCCCGCTCCAGTGATGCAGACGTAATCACATGGAATATGATACAAAGAAGGTAATTAACAAATCTTGCTGATTGGTCTAAAAGAGATGAAAGATGAAAACAGGGGCCTGTAAAATCTGAGGCGACAAATAAAAAAGCACTAGAACTGCTCGAAGGTCATTGCGGCTCATCTGATGGCCGGATATAAAAATCGGGAAGAAATTGACGTTGCATGATGTCGTCGTCTCAAAATGCGGTAAAACAGTGGAAGATCCTCTGCAATTACTGCTTCTGCTTCTGCTTCTGCTTCTGCTTCTGCTTCTTTTTCTCCTCTTTCTTCTTCCCTTCCCTCATGCCCTTCACAGAATCACTGATCCAGTCTTTGAACTTCTCCCACGGATTTCGATTGAGGTGGTTGCTCAGTTGGCGGTAGCTGTACATCTCTCCCCAGCAGTCGCGTCCCCATTCACATCCTGCCATGTTGACAAGGAAATCTCGATCTTTCTCTCTGTAATGAATTCTAGGATCATCACCTTTCTCCCCGCAAGCCCCTGGAGGGAAGCTGTTTACTCTCCGCTGATGAAAAAATGCAACGTGGGGTCTAACCCACGGTTGATTCGCATACATATACTCCAACGCATCCTGCTCCTTATGTTCCCATTCCATGTGCTTTTGTTCGTAGCCAACTGGATCCCACCATATGTCTAATAGTCGGTCGGCCCAAACACTTCTCCTCACAAAGAAGGAACCAAGGTTGAACCCGCCGCAATCTTGAGGAACAATCAGATTGATAGAATCCGGCTTTCCATCACCGACAGGAGAAAGAGTTTCCGGGTCAAGGTATTCCGCGGTGAGAGGATGGCTGATGTTCAGGGGGTTGTAGACGTTGATGTCTCGATAGGTGTTTTGTTTAAGGTTCTTGAAGATGTGAGATTGGAGGGAATATGAAGGCTCCATTATGAAGGTGTTGAGGTCTAGCCACCAAAACCTATGATATGTCAGCACTTCTTATAGGGAAATTTTGCTTAATACGAACCATTCGGCGTGAGGATACTTGCGCATGGCGTTGCGAATAGTATCCACCTTTTCCCAGCTTTCCCTCCATTCGTGCGCGTAACGTTTTTTCGTACTCATATCCACAATTTCAAGCTCGTAGCCCCATTTGCTAGCGTACTTTTTCTTGTTTTTCACGCTATCCCTCTCAATTGCCCACTCCCTGGGGCCTTTCCATTCCATCACGCCTCCCCCTTGATTTGCCGCCAATATGATGACGAACTTACTTCCTCCGCCAAGAAAAGAGGCCCCTCGGTATAGTCGATGCAATGCTAGTGTTGTTAGATGGCGAGCTGTCATGAACCCAGCGTGGCATACTTACGGGTTACGTAGAAAAGAAGAACGCTAAGTAGGAACATGAATAAAATTCCAAATCGTAACCTCAAACGCCATACTGTCCTCCCAATCGATGTCAAAAGACGGCCCAGCCAGCTGTTTTGGTACCGTGGCCATTGACCTCGACCAAGCTTCTCCTTTTCAGCATAACTGAACGGTAAACTGGCCGAAAATTTTCGAAAATGCCTGCCGAAGAAATTTTGATTCCGCGTCGAGAATGCAGGATATCCCTTGACCTCTACACTCCGTGCCTGAGCAGAAGCCCATGTAACGTTGTTCGGCCCGCCGTTGGTATACCCTCTCATTGGGCTGGATCGCCCACTCGTATTGTATGGTGTATTCAACCCAGGACTCGACCAGCCACCGGCACGGTGAGGCGACGGAGATCTCGAGGTCATAGTGGAATCGGTAGGTGTGCCAGGAATCGCAGGCAATGGCTCATTAAGGCTGCCCGCCGCACCAGATGTTGTTCCAAATCTGTCCCGTACTGGAGAGCTTTCTTGAATATTTAAAGTCGGTGGCGGCCTCCCGGTAGAGGAACGCCTCCTGCGATGAGCAGCGGTGGCGGTTGAAGGTGTAGCAGCCAGGATGAGTGAGATTACCAAGTATTAAGTTGAGGGATGGGGTTGCCGAACGGAAAAGCCACCTGTATGTAGGGCTTGGCTTGTGGCTAAAAGCATAGATAGGCTGTAGCCAAGCTGTTAGAGATACGAGCTCTGAAGCAGTGTGCGGGGAGAGGCGGACGACTGACCTGGGCAGCGTGTGAAACGAAGGAAGCAAGGTGGTGCAGTCTCTCGGAAGTAGCAGTAAAGCGCTGAGGCGCAAAGAATGGTATAAAGACAGATGTGTCGATTAACCGGGGTCCTGATCTGATGGATTTAGGTGTCCCTTTTTTGGGGCAGTGAACGTGGGGGGTATGGTAAAACGTTAATTTTGCAGCTGCCGACCGCGTGCAGATGTCGCCGGCTTGCATGTGCGTCCATGGACGCGGGTAAGACAACACAAGAGCTAGGTGTGCAGGTTTTGAACATTTACAAAGGGGAAGCCAGAAGGATCACCTCTATCTCCGCCGTCGTCTTGGTGGGCTTGGCAATTCTGCCGGGAAATAATTCGTGGGAGAGAAGACGGCCGTGCCAATAGCCCCCGGACGCCAGGGGTCGCTAGGTGTGTGCCGGCGTTGTTTAAGGAGAGCCACAGTCTAGCTTTTTGAATCGACGATGCGCAGCTGGCGAGGTTGGAAGAAAAGTCTTTTCCTCATGTCCTCCAGCTTGCCGCTTGTTAAGTCTCTGGACAACGACACCTTACAGCACAGTACCAGCAGTTGTCAATCGATCATGGCGGAGCAAAAGTGGCTTTAACAAAGTTAACGCCACTGTATGGGCTTCGGCATTAACACGAAATGAATAGTCGCTTCTATGCACGCACGCTCCGTCGTGCGACCGAAGACACACATAAGGGCGTCTATTGAGATGCATGCGGCTCCAAAACAAGCTCATGGCACGAGTCACCCTCGCCAGCTACGAAAACGATAAAAGGCTAGGTGCGCATTTTCCAAAAGGCGTGCTGATGCCATATACTCCTGGACTGCTCTTTGCGGAGGGTCCATCAAAGCCGTGGAATTGAAGGTGCTGCATACTTCGCTTAACCTATTGTGTGAAGACTATGTATGTGCTATGTACTATAATTTTTTTATGTGGAACGTGAGCAGGGGATTCTTCAACTGCAAGGCGAGTGCAACTGTAGTCAAGGTCATGGGACTTTCTCTAGGACACACACAAGCATATTTATTGCCGCTGCATTTCTGGACGCTTGTAGATGGGAAATTCCTCGCCTATGGCGAATAATCCCTTCAATAATAAAGCAACGGCGCGACTGAATCGTCGTGCTTAGCGAAGATGCTTTTGATAACATTCATGACCCAGGCCGAATCAACAGTAGCAAGCAGCGGAGACAGGCTCGCAGCACAAAGCGGTGGGAGACTAGACGACGCCTTTCCGTAGCCATTCAGAGGCTGGATCTCGTGAGGGAGAGGGCCGAGCCGAAGGAAATTTATGCCTTGGCCTCCCTCCGTTTGATGAACGGCGCCGCAACTTCCTTCTCACTTCTCACTGGCCCTTCTCTTCTGCACCAACGAAACAGCAATTCGCGCTGCCAGCAAAACCCGAGTGATACAGCAAACTTCCGACAGCCGTTTCGTAAGTGCCTTTACCACCATGTACGTACCTAGCGAATGCCGGCGGTTATGAGTCCCAAGACTTCGTGTGGGCGCTCGCTAGGGTCGCAGGTCCGGTCGTTTGAGAGCTACCATATCCAATCATCGCTTTGACTCATCAACCGTCCATTCCAATCCATCCATCCACTGGCGACGTGGACGGCCTGGCGACAAATAGGATGCCGTTTATTTGAGGCTCAGCAGACAGAACTATGGAGGATTCAGTATGGCTGACCTGGTTACCTGGGCGCAAAGAACTGGGGTCGCGTGTTCACGCGCTCGACATTCCTCCCCCTTCGTCCCCGTCTACCTTCTCTCTCTCGCTGCATATAGCTCATCTTTTCAAATCCAATGTCTTTATTCTTGCCTGTTAAATGTTTGCCATTGTTATCCTTCACGTCTTTATTGAGCCCAATTGTTGAGAATTCGCCCCGACCACAATAGAACAATAGAGGCATCGCAAACACTCTTTGTTTCACCTCAGTGCCAGCCGCAAGAGACCTTCAAAGTCCCTTCACCATGATAATACCCTACTCATGAATAACTCCAAAATAATCTTTCCCACGGCCCTCACGTTTCTCGCATTTCGAACACCAACTCACGATCCCACATCCTACTTCTACCGCTGCCACTATTGGCGCTTCATACTACATGAGAAATGAATACAATTCCCGCGTCGGGCCCTTTCGGACCAGCGCCTATTAACTCACCACCAAAGCAATTGCGGAGATCAACTACTCGAATCACAAGATTTCCGGGCGCTGCAGATTTCGCCGAAACAGATCGTGAAGCTCCGGATCACCCACCACCTGCATACCCAGAAGCGAAAAGTCAGCAAGCGCCCGTTGACCTCGACATGCCATTCATATTTCCAGGAGATGTTAAAGAGAGGGATAATTGGCACTCGGATGCTCCTCGCGTAGCAGCTAGGAGGGCAATGGCCAAACAGAGTTCGAGATCATCCATTCAAAGTTTACGACGAAAATCTGGGAAGAAACTGAAGCACGGCATATCAGGACGACCTCAAATAAAACTCGATACTAGTTTTACAAGGCATCAACGCAATGCCCCGCGCCAAATGCTCCCATACAAATCACCGTCTAGTAGTACTACAAAACGAAGTAGCGTAGTTGGGTTCATCAGTATATCTGACCTTGCAAGTTTAGAAGGCGGTAACACGCCAAAAAAGACTGGTTGGTGGCTTTTCGGAAAGGGAGCTAGCAAAAGTAGGGATGAGACTTTCGAACCGCAAGATGTCAGACAGAATGACCAATCTCATCAAGCAGAAAGCTTGGCTAGGAATGAATTCCAATTCAAATCCAAGACAATGAGGCTCCAGGAAACCGCCCAAGGGACAGGCTTTCCCTCTACGCCGACGCAGAAACCGGTCGTTGCGGATATGAACGAGATAACCCCTACGCTGGCTGACTATACAGGACATGCCGATTCTGAGCTGACGCCGGGACCATTGATGCCAAAAAAATATCTGTCCATTGATGTATCCCCTTCGGATAGGCCAATAACCATAGGAATTTCGATACCATCCGACACTTTATCAGAACACAACTCCTATAGAACGACTCGAGAACGGTCAGAAAGTGACACTACCTTGGTAACCCCGAGTATCATAATTACGCCGGCAATGGCAAAATCAGTATGGTCACCGGACAGTGAAGTCGATTACAGACCGATATCAGCATCAAGCATCTATTCCCAGGCAACAATTTATCCTGCTGGTCATTCACACAATCAGGACATACCTCCAGTGCCTGCACTACCGTCAAATGTGCTCGGATCTGATCGGGGCGCGAAGGTTAGCGCAACAGAGCACCGAGCTGTTCTGGAGGATGTGCGTGCGGCAGAAACAACGCCAAGATTCAAATTGACGCACTCTCGCAATGACACAAGGGATTCCACGATGACGGCTTTCGAGGAGGACGAGGACACAAAGCGAAAGGATAGGATTATGTCATCTTCTACGCTCTTTGAAGAAGATCAAACGCCGTTAGCGCCGCATGATAAGAGTATCAATACTTCATCTAGCCTAAAGATAGATACCACATCATCCCCATTCATGTCTCGTTTATCGCACGGTTGGTGGAACGTTATTACTACTCCTTTCGAAATGTCACGATCCAACTCGATATGGACAGCTGTACCGAACTTACCTCACAGGGCTGCGTTTAGTCCAGAGTCGATATCAACACATTCTAACTACATACGGTCTGCGACAGAGAAGAGTCCGTCAGTCAATGGAGCCGGTTCCTTTCACAGTTTCCGATCTTCACCATTTCAACATTCCTCGCCAACTTCAGCTCTATTCCCTCATAGGGACCACAATTCTCTCCTAACCACCATTAGTACCGGAGACCGAGAAGTTCCTATCGTATTAGGAGCAGATCCCCAACCATCCCGCACCATTATCCAGTCAAACGATTTTTACGATCACTCACTGTCCGAGGACACAGAGTCTCACCGGCAAAGTAGACGGCTATCGGGTTTAGCGAGTATCTCTTCACCAAGCGACCATGATATGAGGTCACCTACTTCGGTCGGTACATCCACACCTGTACTAGGAATTGCTTCTATTGGGACAATTTTGGTACCTCGTGAAGTCCAAGAGCGGCAAAGACCGATGTCTGATATCCCAGAGGTTGAAGATCATCAAATGCGAACGAGTGGTGCGCACGAAATCGATGAAAATCGGAGGCAAATGGCCGACTCGCACGAAACCAATGCGATTCCGTTCACTGGGACTAGTTCTGCTCCTACGACTAATGTTGCTGAGCGCCAACCCCCAAGACAACATTCTCTTCCTATACCTCCTCCCGCATATTCACGGTATGCACCCCAGGTATCGAACCGAGATCCGATTCTAGTTGAAGATACTGCTCAAGGCAGCGTGCCTTTAGGTCCTTTCCCCCCTTCTCATGAGGAACAGAATAAGGAACGCCGCACAAACCGTCTTAGCCGAAAGAAACAACAGGAACGCAAAAGACGTAAGAGAAGGATGTGTTGTTGGGGTTGCTGCTGTATCATCATTCTCGCCCTCGTTGCACTAATTGTGGCATTGTCCGTGACACTCACAAGGAAGCACAAAGCCTCACCTATCCAGCCGTCTCAGTGGCTCAACTTAACGGGGTACCCTCCAATTCCTACCGGGATCTCTACAATTGCACAGCCAGAAGCTGTTGTAGAGAACAGTGGATGTGTTTCACCTGCTACCATATGGAGCTGTGCTTTGCCGAAAGAAGAGCAAGCATCCAACGCGCCAAGTAAACCGGACCAGCCTAATATGAGGCTTGAGATCAGTTTTGTCAATGGAAGCGTGGCAAATTCATCAATGACCCAAACTGCACACCGTAGAAGAGACCTAGACAAAGTAGCGAATCCTGTATCCGCAGGCAGCTTCATTCGCTCTCATCTCCTCAGGATCCGCGGTCAACTCCCAAATCCCTCTCCCGCCGTACCCAGTCTCGATGACAAGAAATTCCTTGGAAATACTACCGATGGGAATGCACCACCCTTCGAAGGCGAGCAAACGCCCTTTTACATCTCCCTCATTGACCCTACCAAAGTGATTTCCGCTAGACTAGCTAAACGCTCTACCGATTCTTTTCAAAACATTACGTCGCTCATTCCCGCGCCAGCCGTCAACAGCGATGGCACCGCTGCCGCAGCCACACTCCTTCCGCTTCCCAGTTCGCAACCTCTCCGGCTGTACAACCGCGGGTTACCGACTGAGCACTACGGTTTCTACACCTATTTCGATCGTTCCATTTTCCTAAAATCCATCGAACCGACCAACAACTCTTTTGGTGGCGTACCAGCTGACACAAACGGCGGTTCTTCCTTCGACAGCGCAACGCTACGTTGCACGTGGGCACAGACACGCTTCCTTGTGCAAATCTGGACGAATGCGGGCAAATCCAAACCACTGTTGCAAGGAGCTACGCCCACTAGCTCTTCCACCCCTTCACCTACTGCCACACGCAATTCGTCGGCCAATGACTTTACCCGTCCGGGCTCCTTCCCTTACCCTGTCACGATCACGCTCGACAGACATGGAGGGTCGGAGAAAGACAAGATGATTTACTGCTACGGCATGGATACGAATGGCAAGATCATTGACTCGAACAAGGGATTCGTGCTTGAAGATCGCTCGTTCGGCGGCGTCCTTGTAAACCCAACGGAGGGTCCGTTCAGCAATGTCACAGTTTCGCCAGCGGATGGTGGACCAGGCGGGATTGATGGCGGCACTGGAGGTTGTGAGTGCCAGTGGGCAAACTGGCTGCAGAGCTAAACTGAACCTTTTTGATTCTAAAAGCGGAGGACTTGTATCTCTTTTTTTTTCATATTAGTATTTTTTGAATAGTGTGAGCGTCTGTATTGCATGGTTATGGAACTAATATTCTTAACCTTCGGAGTTTGAAGCATTTTCAGGCGGCGTAGGGGTTATCCCTATCGCATACAGGATCATGTCTTATCATGTATCTACATGGCATTTTCTAGTTAAGAAACATTAAGTATCGAAATGAGTTAGAACTTGAAATTTTGTTTCATCCCTTCTTGGCTTGGCTATCGACACAAAAACCAACCTTGGTGCGGCAGAAGTCACTTTTCGTATTGGGCGCTTTTGGCGCTTTTGCTTGGGTTAGCATGCTGCAGGCACCCTAGCTAGCGCGATTTTACGAGCAAGCCCCACCAAAACACGTTAATATTGCGATACCGACAAAATGCTGCAGAAGGCCACCACTAAAAACACCAAATTTTTTTTTTTGAGGAAATTGAGCAAAAAGTTGTGGTATATAACGCCATGTTTATAGGTTTCCGCTCTTTCTCCGTTAACCAGCTGCTAATTATATAGGAAAATCTTCTATTAAAGTTCACCGAATTACTACCACCTATATGCTTTTATATACGTTCTTAACGTTAATAAGGATAAGCCGGTAAAGGACCAGCTTAAGGTTATAAGGGAGGACGTGCAGCATATGTTAAATAAGATATATAAGTGCTATAGGTTGTTAAATGGTTTAATTAGCGGTTATTTGGTATAGAGAATTAATTAAAGGCGGTAGAGAAGCTTAAAGGAGGCTAAGCAGGCCGCTATACTAAAAGCTTAATTAGCTTTAGAGTCTTAATTGGGGGCATAAGGAAGTAAAGGGCTTAAAATAGTTACCTAGTTGTCGCCTACTAAATAGAAGTTATTAAAGCACTAAAGGTACAAAGAAGGCCTACAAACTTCGCACTTATATACTATTCGCCTTATCTTTATTATAAGCTTTTTTACCTCCTTCTATTTATACATCCAGCACCTTAATAGGCCCTTATAACCTTACTTCTTTATAAATCTTTTAATAGAATGATAAGTCCGTGTCTTATACTGTTAAATTATAGGTAGTAGGGTTTTAGTAGTAAAATAGGTAGTTTTTTTTATATTTATTCTAATATTTCTATGGCTAGGCCTATATTTTAGTAAGCCCTAATAAAGAAAACGCTTAATATCTTATTAATTTAAGCCTATTTACCAACTACCTATAATAATAAGATTTTATACTAATTGTATACGGAAACGGCGGTAGTTTTAAAGGAAGGGTCTACTTAATATCCGGAAGATTATCGGGAAAATATTTGTAGGCTAGGTTTTAAACTACCCGTCAAGTGAAATTAAATGCTGCCAATTAGGTCAATTGAGCGCCAAATGGCTGTAGTCGACGCCGCTGACGTCGTTGACGCATTTGACGTTTTTGACACGCAGCCTGCGCAGAGCCTGCGCGTTTGGCGCAATTGACCAACTTGACACACGACTTGACACACGACTTGACACCCAACCTGCGCCCAACTTGATAGATTTTTTTATTTTCTAAATTTCGCTTATTTTCGCTTAGGCTCTAGCAAGCCCCCTAGCAATTATCTCGGTCCCAGACGATAATCCAATCATAAGCTGCTTACATAACAGATTAATCATCTTATATTATTATCGTCTGGTATTACCTCAGAAGCTCAGACCAAGAAATCGATTGTGCGGATATAGAAATATCCGCACCGTCCACTAAGCTGATTTAGGACGGCAATCGTTTTCTTGGTCTGAGGGACTTTGGCGAGATTTATGGGAAAACTAAACACGGTTTATATAAGAAGACCTCATTAACTTTAACAAAATTGATCTACTCTCCCACAATACCTGTTGGCATAAAAATTACACCAAATTATAGAGAAAAGCCTACTCTATAAAGCTATGAGATCCTTAGCTTCTTATACGCGCGCGATGTTAAGAGGAAGTCGTCGCCGTAGAGGCCCCAATTCTACCTCTGCACCGCCGAGCCGCTCAGTATACACCAACGCTGAACGCTTACGCCCACGCCGCCAGCCCTCTGTGTAGAGCCGTGGAGCTTTGCGGGGCTCTGCGGAACGAAGCTCAGGGGGAGACCTACACGGAGCTCTACAAAAGCTCTACACGAAGCTCCGCACGAAGCTCCGCACGAAGCTCTGCTCGAAGCTCTGCTCGAAGCTCTGCTTGAAGCTCTGCTCGAAGCTCTGCTCGAAGCTCTGCTCGAAGCTCTGCTCGAAGCTCTGCTCGAAGCTGCGCTCGAAGCTCTGCTCGAAGCTGCGCACGAAGCTCTGCTCGAAGCTGCGCACGAAGCTCTGCTCGAAGCTGCGCACGAAGCTCTGCTCGAAGCTGCGCACGAAGCTCTGCTCGAAGCTGCGCACGAA
>Ga0307507_10002897_pt1 | contig 34589 bp, 9 predicted proteins | sample 7_EM_MG_FD_207223 | JGI IMG/M metagenome (GOLD analysis project Ga0307507, IMG submission 207223) | Populus trichocarpa ectomycorrhiza microbial communities from riparian zone in the Pacific Northwest, United States - 7_EM | ecosystem: Host-associated > Plants > Roots > Unclassified | place...
CTTAAAAACTACTGAACCATTTACTATGCAACTTTAATAGAGGCTGTAGAGCATATATAAAAGTCTAAATTTAAATTATTAAAATTTATTATTAAGTGGTTGTTAAGATATTAAAGTGTAATTTTTCTATTTTTTGGTGTGTTTTTGAAGTGATTAGCTCACCCGTTTGACCAGCTCACCCGTGAAATACGTTAATACTTTAGGTTGCATATGCTAAGTATATGCTTAGCATATACAATAGTGTAACTTACTTTATAAAATAGTAAGTATATGCCCTGCATATGCAAGGCATATACTATAGTGTAGTCTACCTTATAGAATAGTAAGTATATGCTTAGCATATGCAAGGTATATACTATAGTATAGCCTACTTTATAGATTAGTAAGTATATACTTAATTTATACACCTTATTATTTTTATAAAAGATAGGCTACGCTATAGTATATGCCTTGCATATGCTAAGCATGTAACGGAACCTTGTAGCAAGAACTACGGTTGGTCCTGTTATTGGGCTGGGTATATAGGTATAAACAATAAGTCAACAACGAACTATAACTGGTGGAGTGGTTGCCTAACAGATTAACTCCAATTATATTCTAAGATTTACTACAAAGAGAGAACTATTTGGGTAGGAACTGTGGTCCTTTAAATACACAACCTTACGCCTAAGAAATCCCTTTGCTCTATAAGGTATATGCGCTCTATATACTCCGTCCCACAAATTATACAGATTATATAGATTATATAGATCACACCACGTGACCTTAGCTACTAATCTTTGTTATATAGTTCCACTAGATCCATCCTAGACTGTGCCTATATTAACCAACTAGTTTCTACCAACTCCTCCCCAAGTAGTTATAATATTGTATTTAAGCTGTCCGTAACACTATCTCCCTCCTTTTTATCTTCGTCCTTGAAGATTCCTAACATCTCTAAGTTGTCTACTAGAGGTGTAATATCCGTTTAATTAATCTGGTTAATATCCTTACTTATTATACCTAAAGCCTCTTCTTCCTCTTCAACTCTTTGTCGTGCGCGTATAGTCTCCTCCATACTGTCACTAGGTGAGGTTATGCCGTCTCTATGTTCTCATTGTATAAAAGAGGGGTTGGTTTATATTATACTAGTAAGTCCTTTATCTTAACAACCCTCTTCCTGCTATAAGGGCGCGAAGAGGCTTTGGGAAAGATTTAAAGGAACAATATAAATTCTATCTAAATCTAAGGGTATATAGCTCTTGCTAGGAACAAGATATTGCGTAAAGAAGAGAAAGGAATATAGGAAACTTATAACTAAATATTCAAGGTCTTAGCAGCAGACGCGTAGGCATAAGCCTATATAGATTTTAACAGGTTTTAACCAAATTCCATTACGTTAGTGGAATTTGGTAGAATTTAATTAAGTTAGTGGAATTTAGCGGAATTTAATTAACTTTAGTAGAATTTAGCAGAATTTAATTAAAGCGTTAGAATTTATCTGTTAAGTGTTTTACTAAGACATTCCTACTATAACTAGGCTAGTCCCGTTACAGTACCCCCCCTTTTAGCCGAAGGTCCAAAACAATTTAAATTAGTTAAGAATTTATAACTTATTACGTTATAAGCGTTATAATATATTTTAAGTTCTTTTTAATTTTAAGTTTCCTACTATCGTGTTTCGTATCTTCGTATTAGGTGGCAGTCGTTTGCCTTTATATCGTGTCCATTTAGCTAGAGTAGGCCGCGAAGGATAGTCTTTATAGAATTCTTTTACTAAGGAAGGCACGTTAGCCTTAATCTATTTATAGGTTTCCTAGGTTTATATTTTATATCCTTCCCACTTAATAAGAAGTTTAAATTGTTTAGATTATATTTTCTATTATATATTATTAATTAAGTTAATAAAGTAAGAACTGTTACCGTTGTTAATAATTATAAAAGGTAGCAGCAGCACTTTATAAGTTATAGGATTATCTTTTAAAGGTTATAATAAGCTTATATAAAATATTAGGTATATTTTCATCTTAGTTAGTAGTTTAAGCTTATAGGCGTACAGGCTTAGTTTCTTCTTAATTTAGTATAGGCTTAGTTTCTTCTTAATTTAGTACAGGCCCGTAAACTTCCAATTAAGTTTCTTTAAGGGCCGTTAAGTCTTTAGGTTTTATATATTTAGGTAGGCTATATTACCTTCCTTAAAGTCCCATATGGGAGCTTATCCTTTATTTGCATACCATTCCTATAACATTTAAGCGTATATTAATTTACTTTGTAATAGTTCCATTAACTGCTTTATTTAATTAGTAAAGTTATGCGCGTTAATTAACTGGATCCGTTTAATTATGGGTCCTATTATATTAATTTTAGGTTATAGTTTAAATCCAAGTCAAGGGTTTTGTCCGTAGGTTGCGTAGAACGGCGTTACGCCTATTAATACATTTATTGTGTTATTCGCAGTAAACTTAGCTAAAGGTAGCCATTTTTCCCAGTCGTCTTGTAGGTAGGAGTAGTACATTTATAAGTATTATTCTATAATCGCGTTCGCAATTTTAGTTTAGCCATCTCTAGATAAAATGCAGTTAAGAGTTATATTTAAATGCTTAATTGTTTATATAAAGCTTGCTAGAAGTCTAAAACGAACTGGCTTCCGTGGTTAGATATTATTATGTTAGGAAGTCTATATAGCTTAAAGACGTACTTAATAAAACATTTGGCTACTAATATCGTATTAATAGAGTCCATAGGAATCATATGTCGCATTTTTATAAGATGGTTAACTACTACTATAATATTTATAAACCTGTTACTGCTAGGCAAGTCAACTATAAAGTTAATTAAGATGTCACGCTATCTTTATATTAGAACTGGTAGCGGTTAAAGTACTCCTTACTTCTTTATATAAGAGGTCTTTCTACGTACGCACATTCTGCATACTCGAACGTATTTTTATACGTAGTTATGCATTATAGGCCAGTAATATGCTTATTAGATAATCTCATAAGTCTTTACATAGCTAGAATGTCCTGCTATAGGGGAATTGTATATAAATTTAAGTATCTTAAATTATAAGGGTTTGGAATTCAGAACTACTATCTTCTGTTAATAGTATAGTCGATTATTACAAATTTCGCATTTAGTAAGTGTGATATCTTTATACTATCGTTTTCCTGTTCAAATTGCTTTCATTATATCTACTATCTATATATCATTCTTATATTTATATTCCATTAGCTTATTAATTTCCATTTCCTATTTATTAATTTCTAATTTGTTTCTATTAAGTTCCGTATCTAGAAATATAGGATGTAGTTTCTTAAAACGTTTAGGGGGTAATAAGATCCGTAATTAATTTGTAATCTATTTATTTAAGGCATTTATAGGTAAGTTTTATAATTGTCGTGTTAATGCATTAGGCTTCTGATTAAGTTTGCCTAGTTAGTATATAATCTTAAAGTCGAATTATAAGAAGTATTTAACCTAATAAATTTGGCGCTGCTTTATAGTTATAAAGTACTACAGGTTTTTATAATCCGTTAATACGCGTATTAGAAATAATAATCTTTTAAGTTCTAGGCGCCATTGTTTAAAGCATCTAACAATTGCAAGTAGTTCCTTATTGTATATCTTGTAGTTCAATTCGGCAGAGGCGAGCTTTTAAGAGAGAAAGGCTACCGGACGCAGCTCACTATCCTTATTATATTGCGATAACACTCTCCTTAAAGCATAATCAGATAAGTCCGTTTTAACGACACATTTAAGGTTAGGGTCAAAGTGGGCAAGAATTAGAGCATTTATAAAGCGTTAATTTAAGTTATTAAAAGCTTATTTGTATCTAGCAGTCCATTTAAATTTTATATTCTTTCTTATTAGGTTTACTAATAGTTAGGCAATTTTTAAGAACTGGTTAATAAATTAGTAATAGAAATTTACAAATCCTAGGAATTCTTAAATGTCTTATACGTTACTAGGGCTTCCCTAGTTTATAATCGCAGCGACCTTTTTAGGGTCCATTTTAATTCCGTTACGGGATATAATTAGGCCTAGGTACGTAACTTCGGACGTATAGAACTTGTATTTCTTAATATTGTATTATAAACCCACATCTCGCAAATGTTTAAGGACTATTTAGATGTGTTTTTAATGCTTAGAAAGCAAAGACAAGTAAATTAGGATATTATTAATATACGCGGTAATAAATACATTAAGGAATTTATGGAGCGTATTATTAATATATTGCTAAAATATACTGGGACCGTTCTTTACACTAAACGGTATTACTAGGTATTTAAAGAGTCCCCATTATATATAAAAGGCTATATACTTCTTATCTCCTTCTTAAATATAAATTTAATTAAAGGCAGCAACTATATCAAGCTTTATAAAATATTATGCCTTTGCTAGGTAGTCAAGCGTCTCTTGGATTAAGGGGATTGGATATTAGTTTTAAATTATAATTATATTTAAGGCTTAGTAATTAATATAGAATTTTAAGCCTCCTTCTGGCTTTTTAATAAATAATATAGGTAAGGCAAATAGAGATTAACTAGGGCGAATAAATCCTTTTTCTAGATTCTTATTAAGGTATTATCGCATTATAAGCAGTTCTTCTTATAACATACTATATAGCGGACTAAACTTTAGTGTTATACTAGGTTTAAGTTCTATCTTAAAATCATATTCATCCTAATGCAGGGGCAGCTGGTTTATAAATTATTTTTTAAACTTGTTAATTAGATTATAGTACTCCTTAAGTATAAGAGGTTAAGGGTTAATATACTACTTTGGTTCTAGCGCCTTTTTAATGTCTTCTATTATTATAGCAAAGATTTTATAGTCTCGTTTTCTTGCTAATAAAATAAAAGGTGCGGCTTGTATTATATAAATTTTAAGGGGTTTTAATATATTATCTTCACATTCTTTACTGCGATTAGTAGTTATAGTTTTATTATATCGGTTTAAGGTTTATAGTAAGGGCAATTTATATTATATCAAATTCAAATAGTTTTATACATGTTTATAGGGCAGGTAGTGTTTTAAATAATAACTATAGCAGTAGGTTATACAGAATTTTAGTATTTCTTTAACCCAGCTAATTAAAGGGTTGTGCTGTTTTAGCCGTCTATATCCAAGTATTATCTTATATTGCTTTAGGGGTATTACAAATAGAGAAATATATTTAAGGTATTTGCCTATCCGCATTTTTACAAGAGCGTAGTGCGTTAATTTTATAACGGAACCTTATAGTAGGAACTACGGTGGGTCCTATTATTGGGCTAGGTATATAGGTAAGAACAAATTAACAACGTAATAACAACTAGTGGAGTAGTTGCCTAACAGATTAACTCTAATTATATTCTAAGATTCACTACAAGGAGAGAACTATCTACGGTAGGGACTAAGGTCCTTTAAATACACAACCATACTCCTAAGAAATCCTCTCTTATACGTAAGGTACGTATTGTCTGTATTAAACGTAACGTCCCTTTTATTTAATATAGTTAATACGTTTAATGCTACGTAACCTTAGTTACTATTCCTTATTATATAGTTCTACTAGTTCTATCCTAGACTGTGCCTATATTAACTAACTAGCTTCCTATAACTCTTCCCTAAGTAGTTATAACATTATACTTAAAGCGTCCGTAATACTATCTCCCTCCTCTTTATTTTTGTCCTTAAAGATTCCTAACATCTCCAAGTTGTCTACTAGAGGTGTAATATCCATTTAATTAGTCTGGTTAATATCCTTGCTTATTATACCTAAAGCCTCTTCTTTTCTTTCTTGGGTGGAGCGCCGCCTGCGTACTATCTCCTTAATACTATTACTTGGTGAAGTAATGGCAATTCCTTACTCTAGGTGCGCGAAAGAGGGGTTAGTCTACGTTGCGCTAGCAAGCCCTTTATTTTAGTAACCCTCCTCCTGTTCTAAGTGCACTAAAGTAAACGTTTAATTGTCCTGTGATGTTTGCTCTGTTTCTAACGCTAAGTGTACGCGTCCTATAATTCTTAATAGTCTTTAAGTTCCCTAAGTAACTTATTATAGGGTCTTGTGTTTAATCTACCGCTATAAAGCTTAATAGTAAGCTGGCCTTAGCGTTACTTGCGGTTTAACATGCCTTAAAAGAGTCCATACACGTCCTTAAAGCCCAACGTCTGGCTTATGCTCGTCTTTAATGTCTTAAATATGTTCGTAAGAAGGTTTATTCTAAGGAGTAGAAACTTGTTTAACAAGGTCTATAGAAACTTAGTAATAAAAGAACTAGTTCTCCTCCTATAAGGGAAACAACTCTAAGTAGCTTAGCAATTGCTCCTCTTAGGTCCCCCTTAAGTAACTTATTTTTTAGCAATCCTTTCTTGTTAATATTACTTAACCTACTTTCTTTTAATACTCCTATACCTTTCCTATAGCGTTCTCTAGGTTGCTTAGTGGTTCCTAAGTAGTCTTACTATAGCCTATTTACTTTACTTTATACTACGTTTCGTTCTCTACGTCCTTATAACTAATAATCTTTAAAACTTACTATTTATCTTCTTCTTACCCTTTATATATGTCTGCCTTGTAAACTAGTGGCTTAATATCTCCATATGCTAGTTCTAGCATTGCGATATATTATATAGGGTAGATCTTTATTTTAGCTAATAGGTTCAACTTATACGTAACTAATAAAATTTTTTATTTAACTTTAAAAGGTCCTAGTCTAATATAGTCTAACTTCTTACTTAGTTATTAACTCTTAAAATTTTTGTATAGTAGCTATACTTTATCTCCCTCCTTAAGATCTGGTCCCTTAGATCTCTTAGTATTATAGTACCTTTTTATTTATTCTTATACTAGTTTAGCTATTTCTATAAGGTCTACATAAAGATTTATTAACATCTCTATTCTTTATTTAGCTGTGCTACTCGTCTTTTTTGCTTAATATAGTAATAACGATGTTCTTAGTTCGTATTCGTAATTCGCCTTAAATAGTAATATCCCTATTCCTTCTTATAGTGTTATATTATATACAAACTATGTAACTGGTAATAACAATACCCAATTATTTTATGCGTAATTAATATAATGCCTTAAATACTATTCTAGTATCTAGTTTAGTCTTTCCGTTTATCCATCCGTCTGTGGATAATATGCTATAGATATTACTGCGCGAACCCCTTATTCTACTAGAAATACTTCCTAAAATGCTACTATAAATCTTAGATCTTTGTTTAATATAATCTTATCTAGTACTCTATGTCTTATAAATACTTCCTTTATATAGATTCTAGCGATATCTTCTACTAATATCTCTTTAGTATATACTATAAAGTATCCCTACTTTGTTAGCTTATCCACTATTACTAAAATTACGTTATAATCTTATCCTATAATAGGATCTCTTGACTTTGGTAACTTAATAATAAAGTCCTATAATATAACTTCCTATAGTCTTCCTGGTATCTTAATAGGTTATAGCCCTCTATACAGCTTATACCTTATTAGTTTATTCCTTTGGTAATCTAGATATTCCTTTATAACTTATCTTACTAGCCCCCAGATTCCTTAAATAATATACTCCTTTTAAAGCCTTAACACTAAGCCTATAGCTCTGTTATATCCTTATATTATTCCCTTATAGAATTCCCTAATAAATTCTTCTATAATAGACTTAGGTATATACGTTACTTCTCTATTTTTATATTACTTTAAGTCTAGATCCTCTGCCTATACTTTTTAAATCTTCTATATCTAATTACTCTCTGGTAATTTATAGATCTAACTTTCCTTAGTTACTGCGATCTTTGGATAATTATACCTAATTAATCCGTCTTAATCCTTTCTCAACAAAGCTCCTAATAGCTTTTTATTACTTTATAGTTTAGCCTTTCTGCTTAGAGCGTCTGCTCGTATATTATCTGTACCCTTGGTATACTAAATTTTGAAATAGTATTCTATAAGCATTTCCGCCTATCTAACCTGTCTTTGGTTGAGTTCCTTTATTATTAGGAATCCTGTAAGGTTCTTATAGTCCATCTTAACCATAAATAGTTTCTCTATACCTTATAAGAATGCTTTTTATTCTTTAAGTGCTGTAACTATACCTAATAACTCCTTGTTGTAGATGTCATAGTTTAACTCTAGTGGTATTATTTTCCAACTATAGTACGCTATTAGATGCTATACGTCCTAGTGCTTCTATAGCAAGTATACTCCTAGTGCAAAGTCTAATGTGTCTATCTTAATAACTATTTTTAACTTTGGTTAATAGATCTTAAAGACTGGCTCTTAGGTAAACATCTCTTTAAGTTTTTAGAACAGCTTCTTCTATTTACTACCCTAAACCTACGGTTTCTCCTTCTTTATTAGTCTTATAAATGGCTTAATACTTTTTAACCATTATGCTATAAACCTCCTGTAGTAGTTATAAAACCCTAGAAATGACCTTAACTGCATAATATTCTCTAGTTTATGCCAACTTACTATAGCTTTAACTTTCTTTAGGTCTATGTTAATCTTCCCTAGTTTAATAATAAATCCTATAAAATTGGTCTTTACTATAAAGAACTTGTATTTTTTAATTGCTACTGGCATCTATTCTTCCTATAGTCTCTTTAAGACCCATTTAATGTGTTCTCTATGTTCTTCCTTATTCTCTAAGTAGATAATAATGTTATTAAGGTATACCATAATAAACTCATTTAGGTGTTCTCCTAATATACTATTAATTCGCTTCTAGAACGTTGCTAGTGCGTTTATAAGCCCGAATTGCATAATTAATAGTTTATATAGTCTTTCCTTTAACCTAAAGGCTGCCTTCTATTTATTGCCTTCCTTAATTCTAATCTGGTAGTACACCCACCTCAGATCTATCTTTATAAAGATCTTTACGTTACCTATCCTGTCTTAGATTTCGCTAATTAAGGGTAAAGAATACCTATCCTTCCTAGTAATGCTGTTTAACTATCTATAGTCTATACACATTCTAAGTTTTCCGTTTTTCTTTAGGATGAACAGTACTGGATATCCTACTAATAACTATAATAGTCTAATATATCCCTTGTATAAGTTCTCCTGGATAAACTCCTTAAGTGCTACTAACTCCGTTTTAGTAAGCTTATAGATTAGAAAGAACTTTAGACTTATTTCTTCTTCTAGTTCTATCTTGTGGTCCTATACTATATACTCTAACAGCTTTTTACTTTCTAGTAACCATAACTTTTTACCATACTTATAGTATCTCTTTAGTATATAACTTAAGCCTCACTTAGTCTCTTTATATATTGCTCTAACTTAGTACCATACTAACTTGGTTTACTATTGCACTTTACGCTGTTAAGTATTTTTAATATTAACCTAACCTATAACCCAATAAATCTTTAGATTGTACTTCTATAACTAAGGTATTCCTAATATCGCCTTGTCCTGTCCTAATGGTAGGATATTAAAAAACATTCTAACTAGTCTTCCTTTAATAGTTAACTAAATAGGTCCTATTTTAAGATTAATAATACCTCCTTTATAGGCTATCTAATCTCCTAAAATTGTTATAAGTGGATATAGGTGTTTCTTTTGTCTGTGTAGTAACCCTATTCTTTCTACTATTTTTGGTGATATGTGGTTCCTAATTGCTCTACTATCTACTAATACTTTAAACTATTAATCTTGCCACTTAACCTATAAATTTAGGTATTGTCCTTAAATTTCTTTAAGGGTCTAAGGTTCTAATACTAGTTCCCTCTAGTCTTATACGCCTCCCTTTTTCCTAACTATTAGCTGCTAGATCCTATCTATACTTAGTCCTCTTTAGGCCAATACTTAGTTTGTTTCTTTTCCTCTATATACTATAGACAAGTATTCTCTAGGTACTTCTACCACTATTATCTATCTAGGTATTCTTCCATAAGGAATCTTCCTGGCTAAAGTGTTAAGTCCCCTTAACCTTATACTTCTACTGGGTGCCATTTATATATATACTTAGCATTTCTAAACCGCTTTTCCTCTAGTGCCTAATATATCCTTACTGGGTACTTCTAGTTCTTATCTTTTAGTGCTCTATGTATATTGCATATGTTATCTACACAAGCTATCCACGATAGTATATAATGCGCTATATGTTTTAGGTTAACTCTTAGTTTATTTTTATCCTTAAGTTTAAACCTATACTTAGTTAACCTAATCACTAGTATCTCTGCTGCGGGTATTAAGATTTATTACTTACTTCTTTAGTCCCTAGATCCCTCTTCTAGGTTCCTTAATATTATAATTAACGCTCCTTTAATATAACTTATACATTTTTCCGTAATAGGTTGGTCTTGGACAACTTTTTTATCTAGCTATATATAAAAGTCTTCCTATTTGTTGTTATGTCGTTGCCTATACCACTTTCTATATAACTGGTTTAGTGTGTATGGTTTATTTATTAGAAAGTACCTTATTATTACTACATTATAATATCCTTTAGTATGTCTTTTTTTAAACCTAGTTGGGATATTTAGATCCTCTTCTTATTCCAGTTTATTTAACCATTTTACCCTAGGTGTCCCTGCACTTGGCCTATTAGTAACTCTTTATACGGGTACTCTATCCCTTATATAACCTAGCATAGCTAACCTCTTATCTAGCTTTTGCTCTTGCTATATAATAATTCTTATTCTAAACTTATTTATAGTTTCTTGTTTTCTGCGTCTTATAGCTAGATCTTTATAATTATTTTGCTTTTTAATCCTAGTATTAACTGTTTAATCTTTAGGCTAAACACTATATTTACCTAGGATTGCTAATATTCTTATTTATTCCCTAAACTTATAGTTCTTAAACTTGCGTCTTATACTCATTTGTTTATCTATAAACTAAATAGCTGCCCTTTCCCATTAGTTTTCGTCCGTTATGGGTCCTTAGGTATATCTTATCTTATCTTAAAAATCTTAAGCTTCTTTTATCTCTTCTTAAGAATCTTAAGCCTATGGCCTTTTACCTTTATTAAGTAATAAGCTAGCACTAGCAGTTATTTACTTACTTAGTTTCTTCTAAACGTTACTTCTATTATCTTATAAAGCGATGGAAATTGTATCTAATGGTGTTATAATACCCATTACTAAACCTTATTTTGTAATGGTTTTAGTCTCTACTTCTATTTTAACTTCTTTAAGGTTTGTATGCTCCTAGTAAGCTGCCTTTATTGCCTTATTATTAGTAAATACTTCGCCTGTATTAAATTCATTATCTTTAATATCTAATCTATAAGCTGGTTTGTTGGTTCCTCTAAACTTAGGTAATAATAACTCCTATAGCTAATAGCTTGCGCTATACTTAGCGTCCTTATAAATTCGGTATATGTTGTTATAATAATACGCAAAACTATTAATTAAACACTCTTTTATTCCTTATAGTACACCATTATCCCTCTGTATATATGTGCCGTCTACTGGCCTGGTTCCCTTTACCGCGTAGTTACTTTAACTACCTCTATAGTCTCTAGCGAAATAACCTTGTTTTCCACAATTTATGCAAGCCCTATCTTTAAACTATTTTTCTTGCTATGGAGTCCGCCTAAACATCTTCTGCTACTAAGATCCCTGGTTTGGCCTCTACTCCTAGGTCCTTTAATTACTTAATCCTTAACCTCTAGGTTTCTATAGTTTCTTTCCCTATCTTTAGGTTTCTTTAGTACCGCTTAGGTCCATTAGCTCTGCGCTATTCTATAGTTTTTAACTTTATATCTATTGTTGCGTACTCTACGCCTTATACAACTATGGAACTCTATTTTGCCCTTTCTTAGCTTATTCCCTTTAATAGATCCTATTATTAATCTTTATTAACTGGTCTATTAACTCTCTTAAAGTACCTGCATCTTCTATTAGGATAATTACGTCCTAGACTTTAGCCTTAAGTCCCTATTTATACTATACTATAAGCGCCCTATTATTCCACTTAACCTACGTGGCTAGTGTTTAAAACTGTGTTATATACTTAATTACTAAAGTGCGTTATACTAAGTTCTAAAGCTTTTATTCCGCTGTGATTATAGCTTCTAGATCTCTAAATATCTGTGTTAGTTATTCTATAAACCTATTTTAACTAGTAAATATATACCGTACGTCCTAGTTAGTAGTTGTTATGCCATTGGCCTATATTTCCATAAGGTATAGTTTAAACCACTTAAGTACCCTCCCTGTTAGGAATAATTCTACATAGGCTACTTAATCTAATAATATTACTAACTTCGCTTCTTCCTATATTACCCTAAAGTGTATCTGCGTAAGAAATCCCTTAAGCTTTAACTTCTCTCCTAAGAACTATTTAATTAAAGGTAGCTTAATTTTCACTACTCTAATTCCATTAATGCGTTCTTTAAGTATCCTATTATTATTTTGTAAGTAATTAACCATTTCCTATAACTGACCTCGCGTAACTACTTAAGAATCCATATCTGCTATACTGGTGTCTCCTAGTCCTAAGGTTGTGGCTATTATTAACACCGTTATAACTGGTGCTTTAGGTGGCATGTTATTCAATCTTATTTAATACTATAACCTTAGTAGTAAATATGTAACAGAACCTTGTAGTAGGAACTACAGTAGGTCCTATTATTAGGCTAGGTATATAGGTAAGAATAAATTAACAACATAATAATAACTAGTAGAGTAGTTGCCTAATAGATTAACTCTAATTATATTCTAAGATTTACTACAAGGAGAGAACTATCTATAGTAGGGACTGAGGTCCTTTAAATACACAACCATACTCCTAAGAAATCCTCTCTTGTACATAAGGTACGTGTTGTCTGTATTAAACATAACGTCCCTTTCGTTTAATATAGTCAATATATTTAACGCCATGTGACCTCGGTTACTATTCCTTGTTATATAGTTCCACCGGTTCTATCCTAGACCGTGCCTATATTAACCAACTAGCTTCCTGCGACTCTTCCCCAAGTAGTCGTAATATTGTACTTAAAGCGTCCGTAACAAATTTGCTATATATTAAGGGTTTGCTATTAAAGCCTTATAGGCCTTAGGGCTTATTAAGTTTCTTTAAATTTAGGCGTTAGGTTTTTATGTAGTTTATATTAATAAAGCCTATATTAGTGGCTCCGCTATTTATAAGGATTTATACCTTCTTCTATTTTCTAAGTATTTAAATTTCGCCAAGTACATTAAGGGAGTTGTGTTGTGTATTAGCGCTAGAAGAGCCTAGACACTTATACTCTTCCACTTCTTATCCTAAGGCATGACTTGGCCCTAGGATAATTTATTTTCCAAGTTAGCTAAGTGTGAGATGCTTTATAATAACTAGGTATGATTTATAGAACAAGTATAAATTAAGGAGCAAGTATGGCTTAAAGAACAAGTATAATTTAAGAAGTGGGTGTAATTTAAAGACCAGGAGGAACTACAGCGGACTTTTTTAAAAGGGTAAGTTCAGCAATTTCTTTAGATATGTCCTTTCCTACTACATCCAAAGCATTCTCCATTTATAGCTTAAGTTCTTCGTTCGTTAGTTCCTAAGGGTGCGTAGGATTAAGTGGCGTTAAGGTCTATAAGGTTGTGCGTAGGTTTCAGAGAAGGGTCACGCTTTGGGGTATATATTGGTTTCGTAAAGTCTTAAACATAAGGCGTGGTTAGCTTTAGAGAACGAGTTTGTTTATTATATTAAAGGTCCTTATTAATTTATTAACATATTATAGCAAATTTAGGTAGGTCCTTTAGTAATTCCCTACCTACTAACTATACTCTAATTTTATCCAAAATAGCTTATTAAAGAGCAGCAACTTTAGCGGCTTTATTCCAATCTAGTTTACCAATAAGGCCTAAAAATTCCAAAAAGAAGCTAGTAAAGTCTTAATTCCATTATTATAGGTTTTTAAGTTTAGTAACAGCAGTATATTTACAGCTAGCGTCATTATACATTCGTTCTAATAGAGAGATAAAGATTTTAAAATTAATAAAGGTGCCATTATAGAAGAATAGGTCTATAGTTTATGCAGCGTCTTTACTTAATTAAGACATCCCATAGCTAATCTTGCTAGCTTTAGTAGGGTATTAGTTATAGTTTATTAAAAGTTTAAAACAGAGCTTAGTTATAAAGAGACGCAGGTTATTTTAATTTTTATTAAATATTAGAGGGTTAGGAAGCTTTTCTAATTTTATAGTAGGTACTGGGTTTATTATAAGTATAGGTTAAGCTACCGTTACTAGTTTAGGGTTCGCATTTAACGGGCCAGGTTTATATACAGTTATCTTAATTTCGTTTGCAGGTATTACTATTAGGGTCTCTATTATAAGTGTATTAACATTACGGAGTTCTTCACAGAGTATTTCTATTAATTGCTAATACTGGGCTTCTAGTGCAGCCCGCTGCTAAGCCAAAGCATCTATAAAGGCTTCTTGCATTATAGTTAACTATTCCCTAACTAGGGTCATAATGCTTATAGTTAACGCATAAGATTTAAGGTTGTTTGCCATTTTAATAGTAGTTATTTTTAACGCAACATAATATAAAGGCGCAAAGAGGCTTTAGGAAAGATTTAAAGGAACAATATAAATTCTATCTAAATCTGAGGGTATATAGCTCTTGCTAGGAACAAGACGTTGCGTAAAGAAGAGAAAGGAATATAGGAAACTTGTAACTAAATATTTAAGGTCTTAGCAGCAGACGCGTGGGCATAAGCCTACGTGGATTTTAATAGGTTTTAACTAAATTCCATTACATTAGTGGAATTTGGCGGAATTTAATTAACTTTAATAGAATTTGGCAGAATTTAATTAAAGCGTTGGAATTTATCTGTTGAGTGTTTTACTAAGACATTCCTACTGTAACTGGGCTAGTCCCGTTATACCTGCTTAGAGTGTACTAAAGCAAACATTTAATTGTCTTACAATGTTCGCTCTATTTCTAACGCTAAGTATGCGCGTTCTACAACTCTTAATAGTCTTCAAGTTCCCTAAGTAACTTATTATAGAGTCTTGCGTTTAATCTACCACTGCGAAGCTTAACAACGAGCTCTCCAGCGCCCTGGGCGAGATTTGTCGTCTTTAAGACGAAGACCACGCTCGCGCTAAGTGGGTAAGAGATAAGGAGCGTTATACTCTTAAAGCCCGCGCCTTAGCTTATGCTTGACTGCTTTGTCTTAAGAAAGTACGTAAGAAGGTTCGTTCTAAGGAGTGGAAACTTGTCTAATAGAGTTTATCTAAGCTAGGTAACGAGAGAACAGCGTCTCCAGAAAAGGAAACAACTCCAAATAACTTAGTAGTTGCTCCTCCTAAGTCCCCCTTAGGTAGTTCGTCCTTTGGCGATCCTTTTTTAATGCTCCTTAACCTACTTTCTTCCGATACTCCTGTACCTTTCCTATAGCATTCTCTAGATTGCTTAGTGGTTCCTAGGAAGTCTCACTATAGCCTATCTACTTTATTTTATACCACGTTTTATTATCTATATCCTCGTAACTAATAATCTTTAAAACTTGCCATTTGTCTTCTTTCTACCCTCTATACATATCTGCCTTATAGACTGGTGGCTCAGCATTCCCGTGTACTAGCTCTAGCATTGCGACGTGCTGTATAGGGTAGATTTTCATTTTAGCTGGTAGGTTTAACTTATACGTAACCAATAAAATTCTTTATATAATTTTAAAAGGTCCTAGTCTAACATAGTTTAATTTTTTGCTTAGTCGTCAACTCTTAAAATTTTTGTATAGTAGCTATACTTTATCTCCCTTCTGAAGATCTGGTCCCTTAGATCTCCTAGCATTATAGTACCTTTTTATTCGTTCTTGCACTAGTTTAGCTGTTTCCTTAAGGTCTGCATAAAGATTTATTAAAGTCTCCATTCTTTTTTTAGCTGTGCTACTTGTTTTCTTTACTTAACGTAGTGATAATAATATCCTTGGTTTATACCCGTAATTCGCCTTAAATAGTGACGTTCCTATTTCTTTTTATAATATTACATTGTATGTAAACTGTGTAACTGGTAATAACGATACCCAATTATTTTGTGCGTGATTAATATAGTGCCTTAGATACTGCTCTAGTGTCTAGTTTAATCTTTCTATTTGTCCGTCCGTCTGCGGATAATACGCTGTTAAGGTTACTACGCGACCTCCTTATTCCGCCAAGAATACCTCCTAGAATACTGCTACGAATCTTAAATCTCTATCCAATATAACTTTGCTTAGTACCCCATGTCTTACAAATACTTCCTTAATATAGACTCTAGCGATATCCTCTACTAATATCTCTTCTGTGCACGCTATGAAGTATCCCTACTTTGTAAGCTTATCCACTATTACTAAGATCGCATTATAATCTTGCCCTATAATAAGATCTTTCAACTTTGGTAACTTAATAATAAAGTCCTATAATATAACTTCCCATAGTCTTTCTAGTATCTTAACAGGTGATAGCCCTCTATATAGCTTATGCCTTGTTGGTTTATTTCTCTGGCAATCTAGATATTCCTTTATAACTTATCTTACTAGTCCCTAGATTCCTTAAATAACATATTCCTCTTAAAGTCTTAACACTAAGCCTATAGCTCCGTTGTGTCCTTGAGTTAGTCCCCTATAGAATGACTTAATAAACTCTTTTACAATAGACCTTAGAACGTAAGTTGCTTTTCTATTCTTATACTATTCCGTGTCTAGATCCTCTACCTATACTTCTTGGATCTTTTATGTCCAATTACTTTTAGGTAATTTATAGACCTAACTAGTTTCTTTTATTGCTACTATCTTTAGATAATTATACCTAATTAATCTATCTTTGTCCTTTTATAGTAAAGCCCCAGATGGCTTCTTATTGTTTTATAGTTTAGCTTTCCTACTTAGAGCATCTGCTCGTGCATTATCTGTTCCTTTAGTATACTGAATTTCGAAATGGTATTCTGCAAGCATTTCCGCCCACCTAACCTATCTTTGGTTGAGTTCCTTCATTATTAGGAACTCTGTAAGGTTCTTATGATCTATTTTAACCATAAACGGTTTCTCTATACCTTGCAAGAATACTCTCTATTCCTTTAACGCTGTAACTATACCTAACAACTCCTTGTTATAGATGTCATAGTTTAGTTCTAGTAGTGTTATTTTTTAACTATAATACGCCACTGGATGCCATGCGTTCTGGTGCTTTTATAGCAAATATACTCCTAGTGCGAAGTCTAATGTATTTATCTTAACAACCATCTCTAACTTTGGTTAGTAGATTTTAAGGACTAGTTCTTAGGTAAACAACTCTTTAAGTTCTTAGAACAGCTTCTTCTATTTACTACCCTAAACCTACGGTTCCTCCTTCTTCGTTAGTCTTATAAATGGCTTAATACTTTTCAACCACTGCGCTATAAACCTCCTATAGTAATTGCAAAACCCTAGGAATGCCCTTAACTACGTAACATTCTCTAGTTCCTGCCAGCTAACTATAGCTTTAACTTTCTTTAGGTCCATGCTAATTTTTCCTAGTTTAATAACGAATTCTATAAAATTGGTCTTTTTTATAAAGAACTTGTATTTCTTAATAGCTACTAGTATCTATTCTTCTTGTTGTCTCTTTAAGACCTATTTAACGTGTTCTCTATATTCTTTCTTACTTTCTAAGTAGATAATAATATTGTTGAGGTATGCTATAATAAATTCATTAAGGTGCTCTCCTAACACGCTATTAATTCGCTTTTAGAACATTGCTAGTACATTTATAAGCCCAAACTGCATAAATAATGGCTTATATAGTCCTTCCTTTGACCTAAAGGCTGCTTTCTATTTATTACCTTTTTTAATTCGGATCTGATGGTACGCCTATCTTAGATCTATCTTTGTAAAGATCTTTACGTTACCTATTCTATCTTGGATTTCGCTAATTAAGGGTAAAAGATACCTATCCTTCTTAGTAATGCTGTTTAACTATCTGTAGTCTATACATATCCTAAGTTTTCTATTTTTCTTTGGGATAAATAACACTGGATATCCTGCTAATAACTGCAACGGTCTAATATATCCCTTTTGTAAGTTTTCTTAAATAAACTCCTTAAGCGCTATTAACTCTACTTTAGTAAGCTTATAGATTGGAAAGAACTTTGGACTTATTCTAGGTTCTAATTTTATTTTATAGTCCTACGCTGTATATTTTAACAGCTTTTTACTTTCTAGTGACTATAACTTTTTACCATACTTGTGGTATCTCTTTGGTATATGACTTAAGCTTCGCTTAGTCTCTTTATATATCGCTCTAACTTGGTACCATACCAACTTAGTTTGCTGTTGCACTTTATATTATCTAGTATCTCTAATATTAACCTAACCTGTAACCCAATTAACCTTTAGATTGTATTTCTGTAATTAAGGTATCCCTAGTATCGCCTTATCCTTTCCTAATGGTAGGATATTAAAAGATATCTTAACTTATCTCCCTTTAATAGTTAACTAAATAGGTCCTGTTTTAAGATTAATAATGCCTTCTCTATAGGCTATTTAATCTCCTAAAATTATTATAAGTGGATATAGGTATTTTTTCTGTTTATATGGTAACCCTATTCTTTCTACTGCTACTAGTAACATATAGTTCCTTATTACTTCACTATTTACTAATACTTTAAACTGTTGATTTTGCCACTTAACTTATAAGTTTAGGTGTTATTTTTAAATTCCGTTAAGGGTTTAAGGCTCTACTACTAGTTCCCTCTAGTCCTATAGGCCTTCCCTTTTCCTAACTGTTGGCTGCTAGATCCTGTTTGTACTTAGTCCACTTTTAGCTAATACTTAGTTTATTTCTTTTCCTCTACGTGCTATAGATAACTGTTCTCTAGGTAGTCCTACCACTATTATCTATCTAGGCATTCTTCTGTAAGGAATCTTCCTAGTTAAAGTATTAGGTCCCCTTAACTCTATACTTCTACTAGGTGCTATCTATATATATACTTAGCATTTCTAAACCGCTTCTTGTCTAGTGCCTAATATATCCTTACTAGGTATTTCCGGTTCTTATCTTTTAGTGCTCTATGCATATTGTATATATTGTCTATGCATGCTATCCACGATAACGTGTAATATGCTAGGTAACTTAGGTTAACTCTTGGCTTGTCTTTATCCTTAAGTTTAAACTAATACCTGGTTAACCTAACCACTAGTATTTCTGCTGCGGGTACTAAGATTTATTACTCGCCTTTTTAGTCCCTAGATCCTTCTTCTAGGTTCCTTAATATTATAATTAACGCTCCTTTAATGTAATTTATGCGTTTCTCTGTAATGGGTTGGTCTCAGATAACTTTTTTATTTAGCTATATATAAAAGTCTTCCTATTTATTGTTATGTTGTTGCCTATACCACTTTCCGTATAACTGGTTTAGTGTGTATAGTTTGTCCGTAAGAAAGTACCTTGTTATTACTATATTGTGACATCCTTTAGTGTGTCTTTCTTTAAATTTAACTGGGATATTTAGATCCTCTTCTTATTCTAGTTCCTCTAACCATTTTACTCTAGGCGTCCCTGCACTAGGCCTATTAGTGACTCTTTATATAGGTGCTCTGTCCCTTATACAACCTAGTATAGCTAACCTCTTGTCTAGCTTTTGCTCTTACTATACAATAATTCTTTACCTAAACTTATTTATAGTTTCTTACTTTCTGTGTCTTATAGCTGGATTTTCAAAGTCCTCTTGCTTCTTAATCTCTGTATTGACTTTTTAATCTTTAGGCTAAATACTATGTTCACCTAGAACTGTTATAGTTCTTATTTATTTCTTAAAATCTTGGTTTCCTACTAACGTTCTTATTTATTCCCTAAACTTGTGGTTCTTAAACTTGCGTCCTATACTTATTTGTTTATTATTAAACTAAGCTACTACTCTTTCCCATTAACTTTTATTTATTGTGGGTTTTTAAGCTATTCTTGTCGCGTCCTATAAGTCTAAAGCCTTTCTTATCTCTTTTTGAGAATCTTGGACCTATAGCCTTTTGCCTTTTATAAGTGGTGAGCTAGTACTAGCAGTTGTTTACTTACTTAATCGTCTTTAGATATTGCTCCTTCCGTCTTATAAAGCAATAGATGTTGTATTTAATGGTGTTATAATACCCGTTACTAATCCGCGTTCTATAATAGTTTTAGTCTCTGCTTCTATTGCGTTATTAAGGTTTAAGTGCTCCTAGTTAGCCTCCTTTTCTTCCTTATCACTATTAATTAATAAGTACTCTAACTCTATTGTTATTACTGCTAATCTTTATCTATATATTGCTGTAACATCTTAATCTAGCTTATAGAGTTAATTCTATTTTTTATCTAACTCTCTAGTTTCCTTAAGTCCTCTTAACTTTGGCTCTTGTAGCTAATAGCTTACGCTATACTTAGCGTCCTTATAAATTTGGTATATGTTGTTGTAATAAAACGCAAAGTGTTTAATTAAATACTCCTTAGTCCTACGCAATACTCCTATATCCATATTATTATACTCTAATAACCTGGTGCCTTTTACCGCGTAGTTACTCTAACCACCTTTATAGTCTCTGGCAAAATAACCTTATTTTCCGCAATTTATGCAAGCTCCATCTTTAAACCATTTTTCTTATTGTGGAGTCCGCCTAAACGTCTTCTACTACTAAGATCCCTAGTTTAGCCTCTGCTCCCTAGTTCTATAATTACTTAATCCTTAACCTCTAGGTTTCTATGGTTTCTTTATCCATCTCTTAGACTCTTTGGTACTGCTTAGGTCCATTGGCTCTACGCCATTCTATAGTTTTTAACTCTGTATCCGTCAATGCGTACTCTATGCCTTATATAACTATAGAACTCTATCTTGCCCTTTCTTAGCTTATTCCCTTTAATAAATTCTGTTATTTATCTTTATTAACTAATCTATTAAGTCTCTTAGACTTTCCGTATCTTCTATTAGAATAATTGCGTCCCAGACTTTAGCCTTAAGTCCTTATTTATACTGTGCCATAAGCGCCTTGTTGTTCTACTTAACCTGCGTTATAAGTGTCTAAAACTGTGTCATATACTCTATTACTAAAGAACGTTGTACCAAGTTTTGAAGCTTTCTCTCCGCTATAGTTAATGCTTTTGGGTCTTTAAACATTTATATTAGTCTTTCTGCGAACCCGTTCTAACTAGTAAACATAAATCGTATATTTTAGTTAGTAGTTATTATACCGCTAACTTGTATTTCTATAAAGTAAGGTTTAAACCATTCTAGTACTTTTCCTGTTAAGAATAATCCTGCGTATACCACTTAATCCGTAGGTGTTGCCAGTTTCGCTCCTTTCTGCATTACCTTAAAATACATTTGCGTAAAAAACCCTTTAAGTTTTAACCTTTCTCTTAAGAATTGTTTAATTAACGGTAACTTAACCTTCGCTGCTCTAATTCCATTAATGCGTTCTTTAAGTATCCTATTATTATTTAATAAGTGATTAACCATTTCCTATAACTAACCTCTTGTAACCACCTATAAGTCTATATCTGCTATACTGGTGTCTTCTAATCCTAAGGTAGTTACGGTTATCGACTGCGTTATAACTAGTGCTTTAGGTAGCATATTATTTAATTTCCCTTATGTTTTAATACCGTAACCTTAGTAGTAAATGTGTAACGGAACCTTGTAGCAAGAACTACAGTAGGTCCTATTATTAGGCTAAGTATATAGGTATAAATAATAAGTCAATAATGAACTATAACTAGTAGAGTGGTTGCCTAATAGATTAACTCTAATTATATTCTAAGATTTACTATAAAGAGAGAACTATTTGGGTAGGGACTATAGTCCTTTAAATATACAACCTTACGCCTAAGAAATCCCTTCGCTCCGTAAAGTACGTGCGCTCTATATACTCCGTCCCATAGATTATACAGGTTACATAGATTATATAGATCACACTACATAACCTTAACTACTAATCTTTGTTATATAGTTCCACCGGATCTATCCTAGACCGTGCCTATATTAACCAACTAGCTTCTGCCGACTCCTCTCTAAGTAGTCGTAACATCGTACTTAAGCTGTCCGTAACAAAGCATATACTTACTATTCTATAAGGTAGGCTATACTATAGTATATGCTTAGCATATATAGGGCATATACTTGCCATTTAATAAGGTAGGTTATACTATAGTATATGCTAAGTATATACTCCACCAATATGCTATTTAACTGCTGTGTATTGTATATGCTAAGTATATGCAATACCTATATACCACCAGTCCTATAGGGTGGGCTATACTATAGTATCTATATATGCTGAGCATATGCTTAGTATATACACCTACTAATAAGCCGGTTAACTACCGCAATATATTCTTATTTACTATAGTTATATGCGTGCATATGCTTGGTATATGCACCGCATATTTAGTGCATGTGGTCGCTTAAGTTAAATATGGCTGCCGATGCGCGTTCTGTATGGATAAAAGTGTAACCCCGCCGACCTTTTTCCGGTGGCTCCATCGGTGACCCCGTTCAGCTTTCGCCGACCCCCATCGGTGACCCCGTTCAACTTTTCCGTGACCCTGCGAGCTGCACCCCGGTGTACCCAGCATACTAATAAGCTGGGAGTACAGCCAAATATCGTAATCCAATGGCGTCCAATTAAGGCGAAATGCAGGTCCCGCTATTCCATATGCGTACCGACTTTTATTTCGTAATCCCAACTCCGCGACAACTCGCGCGGAAATCGTCGGTTCGTTGTTGCCGCGGGTCCCGACTTGTCTATCATCACTCCAGAAGTATTCATCCCTGTATACTGGCCAACATGTCAAAAAAGCCACTGAACCCAGGACGCGTTCTTTCAAATCCTCCACATCGTTCAGTCTTAATGTTGTCAAATATTCTTTCATCTTGATGAAGTAATGCGAACGGGTGAACTCGGGGGAGTCACTTGAATGCAGAGAAGTGAGGTTTTTCGGTTTCGACGAGGGAATGCGAACGGGTGGGCTTAGTAAGAGCCACTAATGTGAAGAACGGACATAGCTACTAGTACATGTTAAGCTGCCTGGGAAGGATTCATGTATATAGAACTATAGCGCCATAGCCTAAAGGCTGCATGCGCAGTATTGTACGTAGTATAAAAAAAAATAAAAAATAAAAAATAAAAAAGTGAAGAAAGGCTCGTGGTTCGAAATTGATAGAAGCGTTCGGGCAAGCTTCATGAAAGCTGCAGAACTCGAAAGTATCCTTGCTGTCAACGGCGTGCTCGAGTAAACTCTGAGAGTCACCGAAACCAGGCGTCAGGTGTAGAAGCTGACTGTGGTAGTGGCAATGATAAGAAGTCTTTCTAAAGGCCCTTTTAGTTTAACTGCTTAAAGTAAAATGACGGTGAGCGGCTGGTCACAAATAGGGAGAATCAAAGTGCAGATCCACGCCTAGACACCTAAATACTGATGGAAGACGCACTGTAAATAAAGATTAACTTACTTCTTTCGTAACGGAAGGCTCTGTTGACTGAAAGCGACGGTCGAAGACCCGTCAAGATAAACGGTGGGCTTAATACTTGTCGAGGTTTGGAGAGTGTGGTTCGTGTTGAAGGCCAAAGACGCGGTGTGAAAATGTGAACCATTGTGGGGCCTGCAACAAGGTGAATAAAACTAATCAAAACGTGACACTAGCTTAGGAAGTTTAGTCAATTAGAAAGGCACACAATGCTAGTGAATTTGCTCCGCTCTACAACGTCAATTCTGTTCTGCTAATTCCACCTCCTCCGATGGACCCAGTACATGATGCTCATTCTCCAAGTCGTATGTCCGTAGACATGCCTTGATCAAATGACAATGGCTTTGCATGAATTCCATACTATACGATGCTGCCTTTTCGACCGCGCTAGCATTGTATAACGCCCGTGGTTGCAGTGGTACCTTTTCAGCCAGATCAGTGCGTTCGATTGTAATTTCCTGACACATGGCGTAAACGTCTTGAAGCTTAGAGGAGAGCGTCTGAACCTCGCGTCTAGCAATCTTGAGAGCCTGCTGATTTGACGTAGGTTGATTATACCAATAAGTCCTCTATCAGGATCTCAGCCCGAGTTGTAATCGAGTATCCTCGGGCTATTTTGTAGATCTGTCTCCCGCTTATTTAAGACGTAAACTTGGGAGTGTTCAGCCTTAAGAGCTAGCTCAAGTTCGGCTTTGACACTGAGCATGTTCTGTGTGCTTGCCTTCTCATCGTTCAGTGCCGCTGATAGCTCGACCATTCGTTGGAAGTTTAGTTCCGCGTCGAGTCGTGAGGCCTTGAAGGGAGTGTAGTTCGTTTATCCTGCGAGTGCCACTTTGTTTGTAGCCCTGGGAAGCCGTGCGAAGCTGTCGTCTAGTTTTTTTGCTTTTGTTAATGTGATTAAGGGTGTTGGTAATGGCGGCATTATGTTTTTCTTTAACATCCTGTGCGTAAGCACTTGCATTATTGATCTGAAATTATAGTGTGCCTATGACTTACCTCCGTCAAATATCCCTTAACACGTCAGCTCGTATCCACCTGTTATCGATAAGGACTAGCCAACTAAATCATCCGAATCGAATCGTCGTGCCCAGGAATATAAGGCTAGTGATATTTACAAAATCTTATATTAAACGATCTATAACGTTTTAGCCACCTAGTCGAGCCAGCCACCTACCAAAATCCACTGACTCTAATATTTTATAACCCCACTTCTATTATAGATATTAGCTTAAAGGCCGCTACAGTAGCAGAACACGCCCACTAACCCTCTAATAAAGAAATAACCGTCTCCAATCAAATCTACGGCATATTATGCCCTAGAACCAATATATACAGCACAGCTAGAAAGCCTGCGCGACACGGGAGGGTCGCAGCAGACTTAAAGGGTGGACGCCGCATAGAAAATCGCGACACCACAATAAACCCAATAGGGGGCAACCTAACCATGGAGCAGCGACTAGAAATGGTGGAAACTAGTAGACCTTCTAAAAGATATTAAGGAAGATCTAAGGAAGGGAGAGGATAAACAGCTAAACGTAGGGATAGTATAGGTAGTATAATAAGTAGGCCAAATTGCCTAGAAGCTTTAGATAAAGTATAATAGGAACTAAAACGCGGTGAAGGATAGGGTTAGACGTATTAAGGACGCTATAAAATAATAGAAAATATCAATAGTATAAGTAGTAAAGCTATTATAGGCTAATATCGCTATAAGCACCTAACTAGCGACTCTTTAGCGCCTATTTAGTGCAGTGTGTTTTAGGGTAAGTAGCTAGCTCAACTAGGTGGCTAAAACGTTAACGCAACTAAGTAGCTTGTGCACGCTCTACTATAAGGCACTTACTACAGCTAAAAGCATAGCTACTATCCCTAGTATCTAGAGTTTAGTGGCTAGTTTAAAACTATTATAGGATACCTCTATAATACCTTTATCACGGAGTGAGTACAAGTGGTGATAATATATAGCGAAGTAGATATTATTAAGCTATATATATAAACTGTGTAATAAGGTCAAGACGTTACGTAAGGAGAGAAGATAAGGAAATGGGAAGAAAGGGTATATGTTGTTAGTTTGGTTACTTAGTTGATATATATACGAAGTAAAACAGGATTTAATGAGCGGTCCTAGCAGAACTTAGCGGAATTTAGTGGACTTTGGCAGAATATAGCAGAATGCGGCAGATTGCTGTTAGATTACTATAGATTGCTAGTAAATTGCCATCAGGTTGCCGTCTCGCAGTTAGTCTCTTCTTGCTACGTTAGTGGAAATAGGTAGACGTATATAAGGTGTTACAGAGGTGTCCTATAATAGTACCCCCCCTTTAAACTCGAGCTTCTGCGAGATAGGGCTATAGTAGTTCTAGGTAGAGTTTATAAAAGTCTTTTATAGCTTATATAAGTCCTATAGAGTTAACGGGTTCCTATATAGGCTTATAAAAGCCTCTCTATTTCATAAGGTATATATATTAGCGTTTTTATTTATTATACTTAATGTTATTAATTCTTTTAATAAGGTACTTATCCTTACTATCTACTTTAACTAGTAGGGGAGGGTCCTAGATCTGTTTAGGCAAGGCGTCTAATATAGGGGCAGTAGGGTGGAGGACTGATGTATAGAATATAGGGAGCTTTAGTTAGTAGGTATAAAAAGAGATAATTTTCTTAACCTTATAAGGGCCGGCGTTTTTCTAATTAAGTTTCTTAATAGGTTGTTTTAGATTTAGATTTCTTATATCTAGCTAGATAAAGTTACTAATTTAATAGGCTAGTGCTAGGGTTCGGTTCTTATTTACTACGGCTTTATAGACAAATTAGGCCTATGTTATTTTGTTAGTAAGGAACTCTTATAGTTCTTCCATCTTCTTTATAAATTTATTTGCTTCTGTAACTTATAAGGCATAATATATAGGGCAAGGGATATTACTAAAAGGTTTAAAATCTATTTATGGGTACTAGCCGTAGTTGGCTAAGAATGGGGAGACCTTTATAGTTTCTAAGATGGAGTTATTTATGGTAAACTTGGTAAATATAAGCCAGTTTATCCAGTTGTTCTATAAATACAACATATATATCTAAATATACTATTCCATTATAGTATTTATACGTTCTATTTAACTGTCTGTTTCTAGGTAGTATACTGTAGATAATAGTGCTTTAATATGGAGTTGGGTAGTTAGTTCTTTCCAAAATATAGAGATAAACTATCTACCTCTATTAGAGACAATCGTTTTAGAAAGTCTATGGAGTTTCTATATATAATTTAGGAACAATTAGGCAACAGTAGGTACTAATATATTAGGGCAGGCGATTAAGTATTTTATCTTAGATAGTCGGTCTATAACTACTATAATATTTATACACCCTTTACTTATGGGGAGCTTAACAATAAAGTTAATTAAGATATCCTTCCATCTTTGGTCTAGAATAGGTAGTGGCTTTAGAAAGCCGTTATACGTCTTATATAAGGCTTTAGCTTATTAGTAGGTATAGTAGCTAGAGACGTACCTTCTTATTTTATTATGCATATTTAGCTAATAATACTCTTATTAAAGGAGTTCTAGGGTTTTTTCTTGGCCTAGGTAGCCGGTTATTGGTAGATTATATATATATTGAAGGAGCTTAAGCTTAAGTTTGTCGTGGTTAGGTATAACTAGACGGTTCTAATAGTATAAGCGGTCTCTGTGAGCTTTGTATTTACTTAGAGAAATCCTTTTAAAGCGTCTAACGCCGTCTTAAATTAGCTTAAGCGTTTCTTGGATAAACTTATTATTTAGGTATTTGTTAACTATTATCTATTTAATTAATTAATCAATCAGTTATTTTAAGGACGTGTATTATAATGTCTTTAATAGAAGGGTCAAATAGCTTAGGGCGAAGTAGGGTTTAATTATAGTAGGTATACGCTTCTTTCTATACTAGTATATCTTATAAACGTTAGGTTAGGGTATTAGGTTTTTAACCTTAAACGCCTAGGTGGTATATAATTAAGAATTAGAAATAAGACAGATATTTTAACTAGCGGGCTTAATAATAACTTAGCTGTTTTATAGTTGTAAAGTACTGTAAATTCTTATAGTTGCTAAGGACCTTAATTAGAAATCCAGCGCCTTCTATTTTAGGTTGCTATTATTTAAAATACCTAATAATGGCTAATAATTCCTTATTATAGATCTTATAGTTATATTTAGCTAGGCTTAGTTGTTTTAAGAAGTATGCTATAGGGTATAGTACTCCTTCCTCTTTATCCTAAGACAGAATGCCTCTAGTAACGTAGTTGGATAAATTAGCTTCTATAACACTTTTTTAGTTCGGGTTAAAGTATTAAAGTATAGGTGCGGTAGTAAATATAACTTTTAGATAAGTAAAGGCCTTTTTACATTCCTTATTAAAGATAAAGGCTTTATCCTTTTAGGTTAGAGCTATAAGGGGTAAAACTAGAGTGGAGAAGTTATTAATAAACCGTTAGTAGAAGTTAGCAAATCCTATAAAGGCTTTTACGTCCTTAATATTCTTAGGTTCTTGCTAGTTTATAATTGCTTTAATCTTCTTTAGGTCTATTTATATACTATCTATAGAAATAATAAGTCTAAGGTATAGGACTTCTGTTTTATAGAACTTGTATTTATCTATATCTAATTATAAGCTAGCTCTATGCAGGGCTTTTAAAATAAGGTTAATGTATTTCCTATATTTGGTTAGGTTATTGCTGTATACTAAAATGTTGTTAATATAAGCAGTATAGAAAACATCCAGATAAGGTTATAGGGTATTATTTATAAAGTATTAGAATGAACTTGGGGCATTTACGAGGCCAAACGGCGTTACTAAGTATTTAAATAGTCTGTATCTAGTACGGAATATAGTAAGCCATTTATCTCCTTTTATAATATAGAGGCGGTTAAATGCGTAGATAAGGTTAAGTTTTGTATAGTAGCAAGCCTTACTTAATTAGTTTAGTGTCTTTTAAATTAACGGGAGCGGGTACTAATTCTTAATAGTAATAGTGTTAAGAGCTTGGTAGTCTATATAGAAGCGTAGACCGCCACTAGGTTTCTTAATAAAGATTATAGCTATAGCTATAGGCGAAGAGCTTACTCTAATAAATCCTTTACTTAGGTGCTCGTCTAAGTACTTTTATAGTACTTTAAGTTTGTTTTAGGACATTCTATATAGGGGTCTAAATCCTAACTATTTTCCTTCTTTAAGTACAATCTTGTGGTTATATGGTTGGTGTTTTGCTAACTTATTGGCTTCTTTTTATAAGAATACCTCTAGGTGCTTATAGTGGTATACTGGTACTTATATAGCAGGGTTAGTGTGCTTCTTTAGTGCTAGGGCCTTTTTAATATCAGCCATTATAATAGTGAAGATTGTATATTTAGGTTTTCTGGTGAGTTATATTAATAGGGTAGCTCCAATTATATAGATGTCTAAGGTATTAAGCGAGCTTAGATTGTCCTTAGTTTCTTATATAGTTTCTTATTTAGGTTTAGGTTTAGTATTAGGTATAGAGTTAGTATTAAATTTAGGTTTGGGTTCTTTAAGTATCCTTTTTATAGTAGAATACTAGTTCTTCTAGTACCTTTATATATTAAGCTTGGACTTCTGCTTGGTTTAGGGCGGTATAGTAGTTAGGGTTAGTTTATATAGTTTGGTATAACTTCTAGGTTCTCAGTGGAATTTAGTAGACTTCTTAGGTATGGGGTAGATATTAGTAAAATTTTTAGACTAATAGATCTTGGTAGATTTTTTAGATTCTAGTTTAGGGTTTAAGTAGGAAGTTATAAGGCACTTCTGCTTATAATGGGAGGCGGTAAATAGAAGCTTAAGGTTATCCTAATTAATAGTTACCTTATATAGCTTTATTTAGGGTTATTTAAGAATTACTAGGTGACCTAGAGTAGTTATAAAGAGCTTAATTAATTCTTTATAGTTTAGGTATTGGAGTCTTAGGGCCGCTATATAAGTAATATAGCCTAAGATAGTGCGTTTACTATTAAATCTAAATACGTTAATATACTAGTTAAGGGGTATTAGGGTAAGCCTATTATCTTATACGAAGATCTTGTTAATAAATCCTATACTGCTAGCTCCTATGTTAATTAGGACTTAAGTATTAGCCTATTAACCTTTCTGCTAAAAATAGTAGTTAATAGTTATACTATAATCCTAAGAGTTAGGGTTTGCTATATCTAATATATTTAATAAGATCCTATAATATAGCTATCTTAGAGAGCGACTTAACTCTAGGATATGCCTTTTAGTGGCAAGTAGGAAGGGGTTCCTTTAAAATATTAGTTGTAACTTTGTCCTTATAAGTGGTGCTTACTAGATATAGAGTTGGAGCCAGATAAAGATTAGGGTTAGTAGTTAGAAGATTAGTGCGGTAAATAGCTACTAGCGTTAACTATTTATAGATCTTTTTAAAAGGGGGCGGAGTAGTAGTTAGAGAGATAGGAGCTACTTCTATACTTAAAGCAGAGGCCTAGCTTAGTGTATTATTCTTATTTAAAGGACCCTAGTAAGGCGTATTATAGGGTCCTAGTGTTAATATCTATAGCGTTAGGGTGCTTAGGCTAGGATAATAACTTAGTAGATATTTATAGAGTTGTTATATTATATTAAAAAGCGGACTTTGGTGTTAGGCGTAGTATATTATTATACTGTTTATTAATAACGTTTATATAGGCGTTAAGGGCTCCTAATAGGTCTATACTAATTAGGGAAGTTTTTAGTTTAGGGCTTAGAGATTTAATAAGGCTGTTAATTAGTATAGAGTTATTCCAGCCTATTTCCTTTATATAACAATTAAATTTAGAGAAGTATACTAGGAAACTTTTTTAAAGTTATATAGTTTATCTTCCTTTAAGCGGTAGCTTAGCGGTTTAGGTTACTGTATATAGCTTTAAGAAGTACGACTAGGCTTTATACTAAGTTCGGCTAGAGAGGTTTAATAAGGTTAGCTATGTCTCCTCCTAGTTAACTTAGGGCGTAGTAGGGTTGGTTAGCTTTAGTTAGGTAATAGTTAGCATTACTAGTTAGCTTATTCTTAAGCCAGCTTAAGAATAACTAAAGCTCTTATTATTTACTAGTAAATACTAAAGGGTCTAGTAGTTTTTAGATTGTTATAATATAGTAGTTAGTTCTACCGGTGGGATAACTATTACTAGTTTAGGGCTCGCGTTCCGCGTATTAGCTTCTAATAATAGTAATTAGTCTTAAGGGCTTAGTATAGGCGTCTTAAGGGTGCGGATTTCTTTTTAAAGGGCCTTAATTATTTTCTAGTACTATACTTCTTATTTGGCTTGCTGTTAAGCTATAGTAGCTTAGTTTTATACAAGGGCGTCTATAAAAGACTTTTATATATCTACTAATTGTTCCTAAAGTACGGATATAAGATTAGTGGTTATTATAGGGGCTTTAAGGTTATTTTGTATTTTAAACAGGGCGGGGCAGAGTATAGGTTTTTAAGGTTTTAACGCAATATAGTGTTACGGAGTATGTATAAGTGGTAATAATATATAGCAAAGTAGATATTATTAAGCTATATATATAAACTATATAATAAGGTTAAGATATTATATAAGGAGAGAAGGTAAGGAAATGGGAAGAAAGGGTATATATTATTAGTTTGGTTACTTAGTTAATATATATATAGAGCAGAACAGGATTTAAGGAGTAGTCCTAGCAGAACTTAGTAGAATTTGGTGGACTTTGGCAGAATATAGCAGAATGCGGCAGATTGCCGTTAGATTACTATAGATTGTTGGCAAATTGCCATTAGGTTGCCGTCTCGCGGTCAGTCTCTTCTTACTGCGTTGGTGGAAACAGGTGGATGTGTGTAAGGTGTCACGAAGGTGTCCTATAACAACCTTATATACATCTATCTATTTTTACTAACTTAGCAATTAGAGACCGACCGTAAGATAGCAATTTAACGGCAATCTATAGTAATTTAATGGCAATCTATGGTAATATAATGACAATCTAATGGCAATCTACGGCATTTTGCTATATTTTACTAAGTTTCCTAAATCCTATATAATAGAGATTTAAACTTAATAAGGATAATAAGCTAAGAGTTAACCTAAAGTATCTAGCGTATTATATATTATTATATATAGCTTATATAGATAATATATGTAAAATATATAAGGTACTAAAGATAAAAAAAATAAGAAGTACTTAGTTAGGATATAGTGAGTACTAAATAAAAGAAAGTATAGAAATGTTAAGTATATATACAGCTAGTATCTAGTAGAAGTCTAAAAGTTAGATAACTTAATACTTTAACTAAAAGGATTCCTTATAGAAGAATGCCTAGATAGATAATAGTAGTGGAAATACCTAGAGAATATATATCTATTATATATTAAGGGAAAAAAGCAAATAAAGTATTAGCTAAAAACAGATTAAGTACTGTTGGGAATGAGGCAAGCGGTCGTTATGTGACGCCGCGGCACTAGCGTGGCGAGGAGTCTTAAGCTCCTCGCCCTTCCTTATTCCAAATATATTAAGCTTTTAACCAACATCACTGTAACCTACTCGAGTAGCCGTTATTGGTGAGTTACCCTGTGTAACTAATACTGATTAGTGGTTGAATACACAGTCAACTATAGAGCAGCTAGGTTTTTGAACAGAAGAGACAGTCTCGTGTAGGGGTGCTATATACGCTCATATGGAATGGATCCCGGCGATACTGTGCTACCTTAGACTTATGGAAAACTAGTAATAGAAGTATTACTAAGTACTAGGAGATACTAAGTTACGTCTATTATGCAGAACAACCACGTTTACGAAGATTTGGTTGAGTACTTTAGGTTAGAAGTGTTACTAAACCTAGGGTCCTAAGTTAACGTCTAAAACGTGTTAAAATAACCATTTTAATACCTTTGGTGTACCTTTGTAGACTGTAGGATTATGATTACTACCTAACTACATATTAAACAACCTTTATTTCCCTTAATTTTTATCAAAACGCGTTAAACAATCTTTAATAATAGCTATTATAGTGTTAACCTACCTGAAGAAGTATGAGGACGACATTAACCCAGAGATATAGAAAACCGCTATAATTAATCCTAAAGATGTTAATTAATAAGACTTAAACGGATTCTTATTATACTATATAGCACACTACAAAGACAGCGAATACAACGACACTATGCTATAGTACTGTATGAAGGAGGACTTTGTTGGATGGATAAAGGAAATATAGGCTCCTGCGAATAAGGATATTATATGGGACTTCTATAACTTCCTATGGGAGAATAGAGTGTTTGTACCTATAGATAGGGGTGCTATTAGAGATAATATTTAGGAGCAAGTTATTAATGTAAAAGAAGAGCACAAATGGACTCTATAAGAGATTGAGCATTAACTACGCACTATAAGGAAGCTCAATTCACGATAGAACCTAAGTAATACACTATTAGAGACGCTTCTACCTCCGTCTTTAACTCCCCTGTATTAACTAATTTAACCTATAACTTTGACTACTGCCCTTTAGTAAGTATAAGATCCCCCTACTTTGTGATCTAATAGCCTTTAGACCCTACTGACTAGACCTACGTCCCTACTACAGCCTGTAATGCAACTCCCACCTCCTCTATCTTAATCTCAAATTGGAGGCAGTTTAAAATTGCTTATAGAGCTTGCGAAGCTCTATTCGGATTAGGAGAAGAAGTTTGGTGGGGAATTATATAATGTTCTTAATTCAAAACTACGTATCTTCTACAACTATTGCTAGAAGGTAGGAATAGAGTCTAATAAATACCACAACGCCTATTCTGTTATGCTTAAGGGCCAAGCTAGTACCTTCTATTATAATCATTTGGCAGGAAAAGGATACGATTTTAACCGCATGATATATAAGTTAAGATACCACTTTGAAACAGAAGAGAACAAGCAGCAGTATATATTAGAATGGAGAGAGACTACCTTCTTAAGAATTATTGCTATAAACCCAGGCGTCCCTCGGCTTAATTGTCTTTAAAAGCTTTTTAATTAACTTCAGATAATTTAGTGTGGTTTATCCGAATTATATTAAGAGGATTTTAGCCTATGTGATTAAGTTATTAGCGTATGCTAAGGCGTTAAAGAATGCAACCTTGCTCTTTTTAATCCTATAAATACTTATAAAGGAGTGTGTGCTCAATTAAGATCTTCTATTAGCACCGCTCTATGCTCTTAAGAAGTATAGCAATTTAACGCCCAACTCTAACCTACTTCGATCGACCCGCCCGACCAATATAATCACAACTGGACTAATCGAACATATGGTGGCCGTGGTAGGCAATATAGCAGAGGGTATAATTAACGACTATAAGGTAAAGGTGGAGGTCCTTATGGAGGTTTATTCTAAAGTAATTGCTAGAAGAAGTGCTATATTTATAAGAAACCAAATTGCTAGTTAACTAGGTATTCTCTTAATAAGCGAAAGGAGGTATATAATAAGTTTCGCCAGAGTGTAAGAAATGTTGGAAATTATAAGGTTATTATAGCCTACTTCCAAAGCTTCCTGGTTTAATATAAAGGCGTAGAGGATCTTAAGGGTAAGGCTAATAAGGCCGAATAGCTTCTTATAGATATAGAAATTAAGGACTACTCTCCCAACCAATACTTCACTAAGTATGGTGAGGTAGATGGTATACAAACTGTTACTGTTCTTAATAACTAATCTACGCTCTATACTATTATAAAGTTAGATATCTTTAATAAGCTAAAGGAGAGTTCTATATTCTCCTTTAATAATAGATACTTGGCGAATGTCTTCTATAGTATTATGCCAGATACTAGAGCCGTAGGAGTATCTATAGTAGGAGAACCTTAAGTTTGAGCTCTTTAGTAGCTTAATAGCTCTATTTAGATTGACTAATTAATGGTAGGCCAATATACAATTTGTTTTGGCAAGGGTACTACAATCTCTCTTGGCACAATTAAGGTTAAAACCCCCTTAGGGTATATTACTTTCTATATTATTCCCGCGAACACCCTATTTCTATTTTATATCGGAGATATGGATAAATTAGGCGTTAAACTTGATAACCTTAAGAATATGCTCATTTAGGGAGATAATTGGGTGCCTATTATGCGCAAATAGGGTTACCCCTAGTTGCTCCTTTATTAACTAGAAAAGAGCGTTGCTTAGAGCTACTTAACTAAGTTAGAGCTACGTTAACTATACTATTGTTTTAGCCACCTATCTATTTACTAATTGCTTAGGGTT
>Ga0307507_10002898_pt1 | contig 34588 bp, 8 predicted proteins | sample 7_EM_MG_FD_207223 | JGI IMG/M metagenome (GOLD analysis project Ga0307507, IMG submission 207223) | Populus trichocarpa ectomycorrhiza microbial communities from riparian zone in the Pacific Northwest, United States - 7_EM | ecosystem: Host-associated > Plants > Roots > Unclassified | place...
AAAGGGAAAAGCTTTTAAGAGATCTCTTACTATAGAAGTTTAAAGTCTAGCAGCTTAAGGTAATTGCCTTATATAAAAACGCGTAAGCTTATAACTTCTATTAATAGCAGATTAATAACTATAAGGACCTCTAGTAGGCAGTTAAGATTATAAAGGAGTAGCATTTATATTAGCTATTAAAATCCCTAAGGCTTAACTTTATATTAAGTTTAGTTAAGGAGAAGAAGGTAATTCCAGTAATACCTATACCTATATTAAGTTAGCAAGTAGGTAATAGATTAGGAGGAAGAAGGACTACTATATAAGCTTAACTTAATAATCTACCTAAGCTGCTTACTATTAAAGAAGATACTAGTAATTATATCCCTAGAGTAGCTAATAGGTGGTCTTATTTAAATAAGCACTATAATAACTATCCTATAATATATTAGCGTAATAGTTAGTTATTGTTGGTATACTCGCTTTATTAACGTGCACGAATATCACTGTATTGCGATACGTATGCGGTGTTGAAGTTGGTAGTTATTGATTGTCTAGAAGTAAGGGGTTGCTCTAAGGTCAGGTTAGCTAGCCTCGCTTTGTGGTCTTGTGACTATATTACATGACTAACATTCTAACACTAGAGCAACTCTAAAAAGAAGGCTAATCTATACTCTAAAGTTAAGTTTACTTCTAGACTATTTGTAGTGTATACGTAATAGCTTCCATGCTCCTTTTATAGGTCCGTAATTATATAACCCGTATTACGGCTTGTATAAACGTCTCTAAACCAAAGCCTGTAAAATACTGTATTACGGAGATACTACGCTAAGGAAGAGAAGAAGAAGAAGAGTTGTTAGGGGTAGCAGGTTAACATATTATAAGGGCTGCTAAGGCGCTAGTGGTAAGCGAGCTAATAGCGATTTTCTATGCCGGGCATGGAAAATCCTAATTAGTTGGTTAAATTTAGGGTCCGCACTATTATAATTAGTTACCTAATGCTAAGCTAAATCTAAGTTTATTTGTTTAACCCATCCTATAACTTATAGGTTAATTCGGTTTGTATTAATAGGCTATTAAAGAGCCGCGCAGGGTTTTCCCTTCGTTATAGCGTTAGTAGGGTTGGCTTCTCTATTAATCTATTTCACCTCTATAATCTGTCTCCGTTTGTAGGCTTACCGGAGGCATATTATGTTGATTATTAGGCGTTTTTCTTGGGTAGTTCCGAGTCGTATTAGACAGTTATATAAGGACTTAGAGTTAGTGCAAAGTATAAGTAGAAGGTTGATTTGTAGGATCTTGTCTACTATAGACTTAATTATAACGCCGATGTCAAAGCCGTGGGCTATACTATAGAGTTTAGAAGCTAGTACGCTCTAAGTAACTCTTTTATACTTAACTGAGCTCTAATGGACAATATTGGCCTTCTTTGTAGTATTAGCTAGTACGAGGACGTAGCTAATCTACAAAGAGAGGTCCTTATTATTGGTAAATAACGTGTCTATAAATACTAGTAGCTGTAGGGTTTTGATATCTAACTTAACAAACTTAAGACCTCTATTAGCATTCTTGATTTGCTAGTTTAGACGCTTATTTAACTATTTTACGTCTTTCTTATTGGGGTTAATTACCTAGGTGGTAAAGGATAAATTAAATAAGGCTTCTAGCTGGTATACTAAAGCGATATATATACCTCTAGTATGTTAAGTAATGTACTGGTCCTTTAGAGTTAAGGTTTTTATAGCTCCTCTTAATTTTATACTTATAGCAAGCTTAATGCTAATTATACTAAGGTTTGTACATTGTTGTTCCTAAGTAAGCATAATGCTCCCGTTAGTTAGTAGCTGAATAACTTTACCATTAAACTTAATAGGCGTATTAATAGTGAGTTGTTCCCGTTCCTTAGCTATAAACTTGGCCTTATACAGCTTGTTTTGCTCTATATTTATAAAGGTCTTATTTACCAGGAATAGAGTATTATTGGTTTATAGGCCTATGATACCAAAGGGTTCGTTACTCTATAGAAGGTAGGGGTTATATATAGACTGGTCTATATGCAACTGTTAGATATAATATAAGTAATATATCTTAAACCAGTGGTTACTGGCTTCTGGTACTCTGTAGAGTAGTTTTACAACCTTTAGAATAGAGGCCTCGTTAATCCTAAGTTACTTAATTAGCTTATGCGGAGGTCGTATATAGAACTCTTAATTTAGTGTAGTGGTTAATTGTACATAGGCCTATAAAATATCTTAGAGGTAAAGTTATACCTATAGAAGCTTTATGGCGGCGATATAGAGAATTAGTTATTAGCTAACTTATTAAATAGTTAGTAATTAGGTAAGAACTAGTTCCTTTTCTAAGTTATTATAAGCTTGCATGACTAGTTGGGATTTTTTAAAGGCTTTATTGGTTCCCTTATTCTTAATCTTGTTAACAAATTGTGAGTTAAAGAGTTATACGCCTTATAGTATATCCATAAGTCTTATAATTTCAAAAACTCCCTTTTTAAGTAGACCAGTAAGCTCCTTCTATTGGGAGGCGCTAAATTGGGTACTAAATTAACTGTTATCCTGTAGGTAGATGGTAATATTAGTTATAGCCGTAAGTAGAGGGTATTTGCGAGGGCGTCCTCTACCTTATTTTGGGGGTTGTTGCTAAGCTTTAATAGGTCTCTCTAAGATAGTCTTAAAAAGGGCTGACCTAAGTAGAGGTTTAGGTGGCGATTTTAGTCTAACAATTTGCTCCTACGATTTAGTTGCTTAAAGGTAGGGTTTTATAACTATAGATTAGAAGGCTATAGGTCTACTAAATAGCTTAACAGTACATATTTTACCCTTAATAGTAAGTAAGGTAAATAGTTTGTCCTAATAGCCGCTTTAGCTAGTGTTTCCTTCTCTCTAGACCAAAACGGGCGAGTTTAGTGGGAGATTATGAATTGCATTAGTATTAGGTCTGTTTCGTATATTTAGCGCATTGGCGATCTGTTGTTTAGCTTATAGCTTCTATATCTCTACTATAGCCTTTTTAATTGCGGCAGCGCGTTGTATAACAGTAAGGGATAGTGTATTAGATTTAACCATTTGGGGGTAGGCTCTAAAGACTAAAAGTGTGGGAACTAGTCCTTTAGGGCCAGCTAAATCGTTAATTGCTTTAAACGCTATTTAAAGTCCCATCTCCTTATTAATGTTAGGGATTTCAGTTATAATAATCTGGTAGGCTTGCTGTAATAGACTATAGTAGCGCTCTACCATTTTAATAGAGTTATGTGCTTTAACCGGTACTCCCTTTATACTAATTTCTATAATGGTGGCGTATTGCTTGAATTTCTTACTAATGAAGTTCTTTCTGGCGTTGTGGGTAATTAGGTCTAGTGGCCCTAGGTAGGTATTAATCTAGCACATCTATAGAATGTCCTATATATGTTTGGCGCTAATATCTTATAGCTATCTACTGGCTTAGAATTGCGTTCCTTTATTAATAATATATAGGAGGGGTGATCCGCTAATGTATATAATATCAACAATGATATTATAGTTAAAATTAATGTTATTTTATAGGGTGAAGCGGAATCTGCCTAGTAATTTACTAAACTTCTAATAGTAGTAGTAGAACTTGGTTAGTTGCTTAATGGCTATTCTGTTAGTTTTATAGCCAGTATAGTAGAGTAGCTTTTGCAATTTTTTAACTAAGGGATATCTAAATCGGCGATGCAGGCGCCGTAGCTCTATATTTATTAAGTAGCAGGGGTTCGCGTTAAAGGATTTAGATAAATATGACTATAGTAATAAGCTTTATAGAAGAAATAGGTAGCCAAACCGTCGCACTACTAGCACTTTTTTAGTGTAAGTAATAACAACGTTTCTAAGGTTGTTGTAGTAGATTTAGAGTCTGTCTATATCCGCTAAATAGAGCAAGAAGGGGGTATTTATATAGATAATATAAAACTGTATCTTGCCTATAGGGGTAATAATATTTGTAGTTTTAATAGAGGTAGCAATTCTAATGCCAAACTACATGTTAACTTGTCCTTTAGTTAAGGTGTTAAGTCTTATAGATTAGTCCGCGTTCTATAGTACCTAGAATTATCCGTAATTAGCTATAGACTTCTTTAACGCACTGGTATTAATTATAATTCCCATAAATACTGTGGAAGTATAGCGTAAAGCAGCGGTTGTTGTGTTATAGTTAAACGGGTCAGTTTCCGTAGTAGGTTCTATAGAGGTTGTAGTAAGTAAGTAAGCATAAGCCTTATTAGCTAGTTCTACATTTGTAGAGGTTGCTTTGTCTGTAGTAAGAGTCCTAAATAATGTAAGGTAGTAGCCGTTAGGGTCTTCTAATTCTTCCTCGCTGTTATTATTATTAGTGTTTTTATTAGCGTCTGTGTCTAGCACAAGAGCTTTAAAAGTCTTATTACACTCATTATTGTTGTCTCCTTTATAGTAGATAGTGTATTGTCTAAAGCGTTCTTTAAAGTTACTATTACGGCCCTTGTTATTGTTAAAATGTTTTTTATACTTATTTCTAGAACAGTTCCGCTCCTCCTCTATATGTTTCTATAAGCGGCAGCTCTCCTTTTGGTAAATGTAGCACTTGGCCTTTAGGGATCTAATAGTGTTTTATCTATAGGAGCAAGTTCGGTCACGGTTATTACGGATGTTATGGCGGTATATACAATCCGTAAAGTAGGCTCCTTAAGACGGTCTTATTAGGGCCTAGAAAGGGTATTCCTTCTTCTATACAACTATAGAAGATTATAACTTGCTAATTAACTAGGAGAGGTCTTTAGAAGGGTTAGAAATAGTAATACAGCATACTAGTACTCCTTAGCAAGCGGTAACTAGCTTATTTATAAGGAAGAGGTCTATATAAAACTCTAGGTGTAATTTATAGCGATATTTTAAAAGCTTATTAAGGAGTAGTTAGAAACTCTAATAGATTTACTTATTAGGGTTCTTATTAATAATTTCTTAGAAGTTGGTGGCGTTCTATTTAGTAAGGTTTCTCTAATAGTACTCTAGTCCTTTAAAGAAGTAATATATGTGGTTATATGCCTTAGTGAATAATCTAGTTAAAAGGCTGCTATTGTAGTAGTAATCCTAAGCAAGTCCCTTTAGCATAGTTAGAAATGCAGTTATATAGCCTTTAAAAGGTAGACCAGCTCTCTTATAAATATTATAGAAGATAGTTAACTTAAAGTTAAAGCTATTATTTACTCTATTATACTTCTGGTCATCCGTATAGATCTTAGCAATAGTAGCTGCCTCTTTGCTATATATAGGCAGGTGTATAGTAGGGTCGGTATTAGTAGTACTAGGGTGAAGATACTAGGCAGAAGGGGCACCAGGTAGAATAGAAGCGGTTACTAGAGGGAGGGTAGAGGTAGTTGCCGTAGGCAATAATTGCTAATTCTACGTCTGTAGGAGTTAAGTAAGGAGGGTAAGTAGTTAATCCTAAGTAGAGGTAGGTGCAGCTTGCTATTAGGTAGCGGTTGGTGCAGTTTACTAGGATATAGATATAACAGCTAGTTAGGGTATTATAGGGGTAGGTATTTATGTTCTAGGTATTATAGCTATAGCTATAGGCTAGATTATAGGTATTAGAGGTAGTAGAGGTAGTTAATAGTTTACAGGCATCAGCACCATATAGGAAGGTAGTGGGCTGTAGGGGGGGGTTATAGGAACTAAAGAGGCTATAACTGACAAGGTTATAGCTTAATTTGATATTAGAGCTGTTTATATTAAGTTAAGTTATTCTTATAGTGCCACTATAATTATAGGGCTGACTTCCTTAAGAGCTCCTATAATTTCCTTATCTATCTATTCGTGAGGTTCCTCTTCTGTAAGGACATTATATAGAACCTTATAAAGTGGGTATCTGTTGCTGTGTATGGCAATATATACTCCTCTTTGGAGTAGGTAAGTACGGAGCTTTACTTTAGTAACAGAGCGTATCTTTTTAAAGTCCTTAATAGTAAAGCCTTTAAATTCTTCTTAGAATAGCGACTATAGTATATAATCCGTAAAGTTCTTATATATATACTTATAGATTTTTGTTTCTATATATTCTTCTAGGTCTTCCTTTAAGGCAGTTGCTATATCAATCCCGTAACCATATCTGGCGATTCTCTCCTTCTATTTAGGATTTATCTTGTTGTGCAAAGCAGTGTACTAGTCCTTGTATATATTGTAGTTTAAGGTTAAGGTTAAAGTCGAGGTTGAGGTTAAGGTCAAGGTTAAGGTTGTCGAGGTAAGGGTGTCAAGGTAAGGGTGTTAAGGTAAGGGTGTTTGGGTATATACGTCCTTTACAGCCGTTGGGCCTATAAAGTGTTCTTAGCAAGACTGCAATTCTCTTAGCAATCTATTATATTAGCTATAAGGCCAGTACAAATTCTCTTAAGCTTAAGGGAGGTCGTAATCTTCTCTAAGTAAAAATATAATTCTCTAGGCGATCTAACGCGTTAGCAGTTAAGCTAATACGTGGTCTCGAGCTTTAAGGGTAATATAGCTTTCTCCTTTAACTAAATAGATAAGGCTAGGCGATCCGTATACTGTTTCTAGTACGGTTCTTAAGCTCTAGCTTATTGCGTATTTCCTAATCTGTACGTCTACTAATTAGTGTCGGTATACTCGCTTTATCAACGTGTACAAATATCACTGTATTGCGATACGTATGCGGTGTTGAAGTTGGTAGTTATTGATTGTCTAGAAGTAAGGGGTTGCTCTAAGGTCAGGTTAGCTAGCCTCGCTTCATGGTCTTATAACCACGTCATATGACTAACATTCCGACAGTTATTAACCTTACTAGATTATATTCTCTATTATTATCCTATTAGCTTAAAAAATCTAGTATATTAAAACTATAAGCTATTAAATAAAGAGTCTACTACAGATTAGCCTTTATAGAATATTATTATTTAGCTTATAAACTAGAAGGAGAAAGGTTATAAGAATAATAAGATAAAGTAGCTAAAGGAGAAGGATAAGACTATTAATAGTTTTATTAAAGCTTGGCTAGTTAAGGAGCTTAAGTCTTAGCCTTAACCTTAACTCCCTATATACTCTCTATACTACCCTTTATATTTATATTTAATGGTTAATTAGCCTTATAATTCTAGCCCTATTTAGTTAGAGACAGACCCAGTTAAGCTACTTAAATTATTCTTTAAATGGCTTATAGACTAGCTAGGGTTTAATAATAAGCAGTAGAGGGAGATTCTTAAGCCAATTAAGGTAAAATTAATATAGGGGATATGGAATATTAATATATTAAGGGCATTAAAAAGGGAGGGTAAAGGCATAACTAATAAAATATAGGAGGAGTATAATTTTAAGATAGGAATATTAGCAAGGATAAAAGGCAAAATCTCTACCTTTAAGCTATTAAGGCAGTAGATAGATTTAAACTATATATTCTATGTGTTTGTATTAACTTAATAATATAAGTGAGTTATATCCCGGGGCACGAAATACGTATAGTATCGTATGCTCTTTGGGATGGTGGTGACTGTTGATTGTATAAAGCAGACTACGTAGTCTATATACTGATGCGCCTCCCCCCTGATTAGTCAGTGCTTTAGAAGTGCACTAGACGCGTAAGCGGGTGGTTAGTGCACTAAACGCGTAAACGCGTACTTGGCGTACCAAACGCGTAAGCACGCAGTTGGTACGACAGGTGCTGTAATTATACACTGGCGGTACTTGGAAAATGAAACCACTTATATATAGCCTCCGTAATTGTCTTAATAGAACCATAAAACACATAAGAAAATACATAGGAAATCTCTCCTAAGGTGCCTTCTGGGTTGCCTTCCAAATGGTGCTCCAATCTGGCCGTAAGTCCTGCTTACGGTCCGTAAAATAAACTGTACGGCCTTTTAACGGGCCGTAAATGTACCATACGGCCTTCCGATGGGCCGTAACTGAACCGTAAATGCTCCGTTAGTCTCGCTCTACCCATTCTATAATCTTTAGGTTAAGCTTGTTTGTGTTAATTAGGGTTTTAAGAGCTTAATATAGCTTTGCCTTAGTTATAGCGTCTACTGGGTTATCTCCGCTGCTAATCTATTTAACCTCTATAATCTCGCGTTGTTTGTAGGCCTAACGTAAGCACATTAGGTTAACCATAAGCCTCTTCTCCTGTATTATGCCTAGTTTGACTAGGTAGTTATAGAGGGACTTTAAATTGGTGCATAAAACCAGGGGTAGCTGCTCTAATTATAGGATCTTCTAGATTGTTAATTTAATTACGGCTGCTATATTAAAGCTATAGGCTAGTGCATATAGTTTAGAAGCTAGTACACTGCGGGTTACTCGCTTATATTTAATTAAAGACTAGTGGAGTATATTTGCATCCTAATTATGGTCCGTAAGTATAATTACAAAGCCAATTTATAATAACAGGTCCCTATTATTAGCAAAGGAGGCATCTGTAAATACTATTACGCTAATAGAATTTAGGTCTTGTGGTACAAAAGTAAGTCCTTTTATCGCATTATTAATCTGCTATTAAATGCGCTTATTAAGCTGCTTAATATTTTCTTCTTACAGATCTACTGCCTGGGCCGCAAAGGACAAGTTATAGGCAGATTTAGGTTGGCAGACTATGGCAATATAGGCGCCTCTTACACGCTATGCAGCGTATTAGTCCTTTGTATTTACGGTCTTATGGGTCTCTTTGCGGGAACTAGTAAGGTCCATAGGCTTTACTATAACAAGCTTTAAGTTTTAAGCTTAGCGTTCCTAGGTTAGCTAGATTAAGTTGCCCTTTTATATAATTAAGCCTCTGTTAAACTTAATTGGAGTCTGCTTAGTTAACTACTCTTACGGCTTTGCTAGAAACTTAGCTTCTTATAGTTTAGTCTCTTTAGCGTCTGCAAATGTCTGGTTTACTAAGAAGAGGGTATTATCTATTTAGAGTCCAATAATATCAAGGCCGTTTAATAGGGTGTATAGGAGGCAAGGGTTATAGGTCAACTGCTCCATCTTAAGTTTACAGATATAGTGCTAGTGGTATATCTTAAACTAATGGTTTCCAGCTTCTGGCACTCTGTAGAGTGGTTTTATAACCTATAAAATTGTTCCTAGTTGCAAATTAAGCTCCAGTGGTAGTCGTATAAAGATGTCCCTACTTAGGTAGGTATTAGATTATACATAGGCTTGTAAGATATCCCATAAGTAAAGAGCTATGGGTTTACTTTACTATAGGCCGGGCATAAGTGCAAGTATAATCCATTAGCTAACTCATTAGATTATAGGCGATTATATAAGGACTAAGTCCTTTCCCTAGTTATTATAAGCTTATATAATAAGCCTTAACTTTTTAAAGGCTTTGTTAGTACTAGGGTACTTAATTTTATCAACAAAGCGCAAGTTAAATATATGGACGCCTTACGGAACGTCTCTCTCTATTATAACTGCAAAGACGCCCTTTTTAAGTAGTCCGTTAATCTCTTTACGTTATAAGTCCGTAAAAGGGGTTTCCTGTACTAGAACTAATATATCCATAGGCGGAGATTGCCTTGCGGATATACCTACGGAGGTTAGGTAATTCTTCATTATAGGGTTCTTACGGGGGCGTCCTCAGCCACGCTTTATAGTAGGTTTAGTAGGTTTAGTAGGTTTCTAAGGGACCTCTAGGGTAGGCAAGGGTGCTTCTAGTTTATTTAATTCGGCGGGTGTTTCTAGTTTACCTAATTTAGTAGGTGCTTCTAGTTCGTCTGGCTTAACGTTATAGGTGTTTTTGGACCGAAAATAGGGTTTTACGGACGTGCTTCTAAAGCTTGTTGGTCCGCTAGGGAGCTATATACAGTAGGTCTTATCTTCTACGGCTAGTAGACAGTAAGGTCTAGTCCAATTACCGCTTTTATGCTATATAAGGACTTTAGAATTAAGTGGGAGGTTATATACTAAGGTTATATTAGGTCCGTTGCGGTAGTGTATAGCGTTATTAATAGTTTATTTAGCCCGTAATTTAACTATTTCGGCTATTACCTTCCGTATTGCAGCTGCTTAATCCGTAACAGACGGGGCAGGAGGGTCTAGTTTACTTATCCTTAGGTAGGCTCCATAAACTAAAAGGGTAGGTACCAGTCCGTTAGGGCTAGCAGTATTATTTATGGCTTTTACGGCCATCTGTAAAGCTAGTTCCTTTTAGATATTCTTACACTTGTCTATAATAATCTAGTAAGCTCTCTATAGAGCTAGGTAAGCTTACTTAATAAGCCCAACGGACCAGTGCGCCTTAACTAGAATAGCTTTTATTAAAATAGCTATGGCTGTAGCGTACTATTGGAATTCCTTACTAATGAAGTTCCTGCTGGTGTTATAGGTAATATACTTAGGAGGTCTAAGGTATGTGTTAATCCAGTAGGTCTGTAAAATATCCTAAGTATATTTTGCGGATATATTTTGCAACTAACAGGCGGCTTAATAGCGGGTTGCCTCGTCAATTATATATAATACTGGACTACCGTTAATGTACATAATGTCCACGTATACTGAGTGGTTAAAGTTAAGATCCTTATAAAGGGTGAACTTAAATCGGCCTAGGGAACGTCCGTATTTCTAGTAAAAAGAGCAGTATTTGGTTAGGTAGTTGATTACCTTCCTATTAACGTTGTTGTGTCCAGAGCGTTTAAGGACTCTATGTTACGGACGCTTTAAGTACGATGTTACAACTACTTAGAGAAGAGGCGGAGGAAGCTAGTTGGTTAATATAGGTACGGTCCAGGATGGATCCGGTAGAGCTATGTAACAAGGAATGGTAACCAAGGTCACGTGGCTTGCTCTGTAAGGTCTGTGAAGTCTATAAGGCCTGTTATATACCTTACGTACCTTACATACCTTACATACAAGAGAGGATTTCTTAGGAGTATAGTTGTGTATTTAAAGGACCTCAGTCCCTACCGTAGATAGTTCTCTCCTTATAGTGAATCTTAGAATATAATTAGAGTTAATCTATTGGGCAACCACTCTACTAGTTGTTATTATGTTATTGATTTTGTTCTTACCTATATACCTAGCCTAATAATAGGACCCATTATAGTTCCTGCTATAAGGTTCTGTTATACATTCACTACTAAGGTTATAGTATTAAACAGAGGATTAAACAATATGCTACCCAAAGCACTAGTTGTAACTACGTTGGCAACGGCTACAACCTCAGGACTAGGAGACACTAGTATAGCGGATACAGATTCTTAAGTGGTTACGCAAGGTCAGTTATAAGAAATGGTTAATCACTTATAAGATAATAGTAGGATACTTAAAGAACGCATTAATAGAATTAGAGTAGTAAAGATTAAACTACCTTTAATTAAACGGTTCTTAGGAGAGAAGTTAAAGCTTAAGGGATTTCTTACGCAGATGCACTTTAAGGTAATGCAGGAAGGAGCAAAGTTAGTAATATCGTTAGATTAAGTAGCTTATGTAGGATTGTTCCTAATAGGGAGGGTACTTAAGTGGTTTAAACTATACCTTATGGAAATATAGGCTAATGGCATAACAACTACTAACCAGGATGTATGATATATATTTACTAGTTAGAATGGGTTTGTAGAGCGACTAACGTAGATATTTAGAGACCCGGAGGCTATAACTATAGTAGAATGAAAGCTTCAGAACTTAGTATAATGCACTTTAGTAATTAAGTATACAATATAGTTTTAAACACTAGCTATGTAGGTTGAATGGAACAATAGAGCGCTTATGGCACAGTATAAATAGGGACTTAAGGCTAAAGTCTAGAACGCAATTATTCTAATGGAAGATGTGGATACTCTAAGGGAGTTAATAGATTAGTTAATAAAGATTAATAATAGGATCTACTAAAGGGAATAAGCTAAGAGAGGGTAAGACAGAGTTTTATAGTTATATAAGGCGCAGAGTACGCAACGACAGACATAGAGTTAAAAACTATAGAATGGCGTAGAGCTAATGGACCTAAGTGGTACTAAAGAAACCTAAAGATAGGAGAAGAAACTATAGAAACCTAGAGGTTAAGGATTAAGTAATTAAAGGACCTAAGAGTAGAGGCTAAACCAGGGATTTTAGCAGTAGAAGATGTTTAGGCGGACTCTATAGCAAGAAAGATAGTTTAAAAATAAAGCTTGTATAAATTATGGAAAATAAGGTTATTTTGCCAGAGACTGTAGAGGTGGTTAGAGTAACTATATAGTAAAGGGAACCAGACTAGTAGACGGCACATATATATAGAGGGATAATGGTGCACTATAAGGAATAAAAGAATGTTTAATTAACAGTTTTATATATTGTTATAATAACATATGCCGAATTTATAAGGACGCTAAGTATGGCGTAAGCTATTGGCCATAGGAGCTATTATTATCTAAGTTTAAGGGAACTAACGAACTAGCTCGCAGATCGGATATTAAGGATAATAAATTTGACATAGGCAAAGCATTTACCGATAATAAGGTAATAAAGGCAGCTTACTAAGAGTATATAGACCTTAAAGAAGTCGAAATAGAAGCAGAAACTGAGACCGTTATAGAGAAGGGTTTAGTAATGGATAATATAATATTATTAGATACAATTTCCATCGCTTTATAAGATAATAGGAGTAACTATTAGTATCACCAGGGATACCTACTCGAGTAGGCCAGAATTGTAGTCAAACAGTCTTTACTAGTTAATACAATGATAGTTAATTGTTTTCTTTTCGAACATAAAGAAGGGTGAGGAACTTAGGGTTCCTTACCACGCTAGTGCCGCGGCGACACGTGACGGCAACTTGCTACACGTGACGGCAACTTGCCTCACATGATGGCAACTTGCCTTTATTCCCAACAGTTTCGCCTGTCGTGGCCTAGTGCTATATATAACTATTCCAACACAGGTAGTTCTTTCTTTTATGGCCTAAGACAAGAACTAATCAAATTATTATTTAAAGAAACACTTTTGTCCCCCTATCTTACTGTATACCACTGTATATATAAGTCTCGCTAAGCCCTTTTCTATACCCATTTTAGATACTACTAGATTGTACTAGGCTGTACTAGGCTGTACCAGGCAGTACCAGGCAGTGTCAGGCAGGTTGCCTTATATTGCCGCATATTGCTATACATTGCCGCATATTGCCTAGGACTGGGTAGACTTTTCTCCTCTCTTTACCCATCCTTCTATTTGTACCTTAAGGTAGTTAGTATCTAAGAACTTTTCCAATGCCTTATTAGGGTTAGGCTTAGTTATAGCATCTGCTAAGTTGTCTTGGCTATTAATCTAGCAGATCTCTAGTAGTTCTCTTCGCTTATACAATTAACGAAAGGCCATAATATCGATTATTAGACGCTTCTCCTTAGTAGTTCTAAGCTTGACGAGGCATTCCCAGAGTAAGTAAAAGTCGGTACAGACAATAGTTAGGATTTGGGAAAGACCGAGTTGATCTATAATCATCTTAAGGGTGGTATTGGTAATAATTGCTATATCTACTCCTCCTACTATGCCGTAGATCTCTAATGCTAGGACGCTCCTAGTTACTCGCTTGCTCTTGGTTAAGCTATAATAGATTAAGTTTCCCTTAATCTAGAATTCCTCCTCTGTTGTCTTCGTCTCATTTATAATAATAACTTTATATCTAATCTGGGAACTGAAATCTTTGTTATTTACAAATAATCTATTAACAAAGACAAAGAGCTTTGCTATAGATAAGTTAAGGGGAATATAGTTAATGCCTTAATCCATATGCTTTATCTACCATGTAAGTCTCCTGTTTAAAGCAGTAACCTTAGCTTCGGTTAGATTCTGGTATTAGGCAGCAACTAAGAGGTTAAATACGGCCTCTAGTTAACAGATGGTTGCAATATAAGCTCCACAAGCCCGTTGCTCTCTATAGTTGTTCTAGAAGTTAGGAGACTTGATATCTATAAGCTTAAGCTTCTTTGCCTATTCCTTTTAACGCAACTAGATAGTATCTTTGTATTGTGTTAATACACATCTATTAAAGATTAATAGGGTTTCCGGTGCCAGGGCTTCCTTAGGCTTTGTAAGGAACTTAGCTTTACTAAGTTTATTATCCTCTAGGACTAAGAATTCTTCTAATACTAAGATAAGTGTATTATTAGTTTGTATTCCTATAAGGCCAAATACCTCCTTTTTAGTTGTAATTAGGAAGCAGGGGTTGTAGGTAGATATAATTATAGATAGCTTTTCCTTGTAATGCTTATAATATATAGCCCACTAATAGGTTCCAGCTTTAGGAATCCTATATAATAGCTTTAGAACAACCATAATGGTATTTGGTGGATGTATATGGATAATTTCCTTTGGAATATTTACGAGGATCAGTTATTAAATAAGGGTTATTAATTAGGTGTAAGCTTAAGTAACATTACATAGCCATATCTAGATCTTCTTGTCTGGAAGTTAAAATAAAGATGGTGCTAGTGCCGTAATGACTCGTTAACTAGCTCTCTGGATAGTTAGAGATTGCGTAAGAATTACTTCCTTTCCGTCATTGTTATACGCTTAGATAACGAGTCTGGATTTTTTATATAGGGTATCCATAGCTTTACCCTTAACTTTATAGACAATTCTTAAGTTAAAAATCCTAACACTAGCATGCTTGGCAGGATCCTATTAAATAAAGTTAAAGACTCCTTATTTAGTTAACCTATTAACTTCCTATTTTATTAAAGCTTCAAATAGTGCTCTAGGAGTAGTGATTTTACCCTCTTTCCGTAGCTTTAATGTAAGCGCTATATCAGCTTGCTCCTTGCTCGTTATAAAGGCTATTAAGGTCATTTGGGTATCAATCTCCTTAATAGTAGTAAGGAAGGCTTGGTCGAAGTTGTCCTTATTAGTAAAATGGTGACGGGTGCTCCGACGGGTGACAATTTCTTTAGACACGTCTTTATTACGTAATCCCTTTGGTTGTCCTCAACTACGTCGTATAATTGGTTCTGGATTAACTGGTTTGGGTTACTTATTTAGTTCTTTCTTGTTATTAGATTGGTTGACTTAATTCTCTTATTTAGGAACATCCAGTATCTCCTCTTTTATATAGTATGGCTTAACAACAGTTGATTAGAAATTAGTTAGTCCATACAGCATATCAATTGTATATATTTCGCCGTTGATTGCTAATAGTTTATACGGTCCATTCCAACCGCCCTTCTTACGCCAGACACGTACTTCTGAGAGAATTGGTAAACTTAGCGTAGATATAGTATTTGGGCCGTTTCTTATAGCAAGCGCATCTTTAACCTGGCGCTCTGCTTAGAGATGTTAAACTTCCTTAGTAGCTGCACAGATTGCTTCGGTTCTCTTAGTAATAGATAGTAATAGAGCATCCATTTTAGTTATTTGTGGATATGCCCCAAAAACCAAAAGAGTGGGAATAATTCTATCCAGTCCAGCTAAATTGTTAATAGCCTTTACAGCTATCTATAAACTTATTTCCTTATTAACCTATTCATCTGCAAGCTTATCTCAGATAATTTTATAAGCTTGTTGTAATGGAGTATAATATCTTTCGACCTTTCCTATACTGTTATGGGCTTCTATAGGAACTTCCTTAATGTCACGGAGTGAGTATAAGTGGTGATAATATATAGCGAAGTAGATATTATTAAGCTATGTACATAAACTATATAATAAAGTCAAGACGTTGCGTAAGGAGAGAAGGTAAGGAAACGGGAAGAAAGGGTATATATCGCTAGTTTGGTTGCTTAGTCGACACGTGCATAGAGCAGAATAGGATTCAAGTAGCGGTCCTGGCAGAACTTGGCAGGATTTAGTGGACTTGGCAGAATATAATAAAATGCAGCAGATTGCCGTTAGATTGCTATAGATTACCATTAGATTGCTATCTCATGGTTAGTCTCTTCTTGCTGCATAGGTGGAAACAGGTAGACGTGTATAAGGTGTTACGGAGGAGTCCCATAACAGTACCCCCCCTTTAAACTCGAGCTTCTACGAGATGGGGCTGAGGTAGTTCTAGGTGGAGTTTATAAAAGTCTTCTACGGCTTATATAAGTCCTATAGAGTTAATAGGTTCCTATAAAGGCTTAGTAAAGCCTCTCCATTTCATAAGATATATATATTTGCATTTCCGTTTGTTGTACTTAATATCATCAACTCTTTTAATAAGGTATTTATCCTCACCATCCACTTTAACTAGTAGGGGAGGGTCTTAGATCTGTCTAGGTAGGGCGTCTAATATAGGGGTAGCAGGGTAGAGGACTGACGTATGGAATATAGGGTGGATTTTAACCGTATCAGGGAGCTTTAGTTGGTAGGTATAAGGAGAGACAACTTTTTTAACCTTATAAGGGCCGGCGTTCTTCCAGTTAAGTTTCTTAGTAGGTCGTTTCATGTTCAGATTTCTTACATCTAGCTAGACGAAGTCACTAATTTAGTAAGCTGGTACTAGGGTTTGGTTCTTATTTGCTGCGGCTTTATAAACAGACTAGGCCTATATTATTTTGTTAGTAAGAAACTCTTATAGTTCTTCTATCTTCTTTATAAATTCGTTTGCTTCTGTAACTTATAAGGCCTAATAAGCTAGGCGAGGAATATTACTAAAGGGTTTAAAACCCATTCGCAGGTGCTAGCCGTAATTAGCCAGAAATAGGGAGACCTTTATGGTTTCTAAGATAGAGTTATTTGCAGTAAACTTAGCAAATGCAAGCCAGTCTATCCAGTTATCCTGTAAATACAACGTGTATATCTAAATATACTATTCCATTATAGCATTTACACATTCCATTTAACCATCCATTTCTAGGTAATATGCCATAGACAACAGCGCTTTAATGTGGAGTTGGGTAGTTAGTTTTTTCCAAAACACCAAGACAAACTAGCGGCCTCTATTAGAGACAATTGTTTTAAGAAGTCTATAGAGTTTCCATATATAATCCAGGAATAGTTAGGCGACAGCAGGTATTAACATATTAGGGCAGGCGATTAAGTGTCTTATTTTGGATAGTTAGTCTATAACTACTATAATATTTACACAGCCTTTACTTATAGGGAGATCAACAACGAAGTTAATTAAGATATCCTTCTATCTTTAGTCTGGAACAGGCAGTGGCTTTAGAAAGCCGTTATACTTCTTATATAAGGCTTTGGCTTATTGGCAGGTATAATAGCTAGAGACGTACCTTTATATTATATTATGCATATTTGGCTAGTAGTACTTTTGTTAAAGTAGCTCTAGGGTTTTTCCTTAGCCTAGGTAGCTGGCTACTAGTAGATTATATACATGTTTAAGGAGCTTAAGCTTAAGTTTATTATAGTTAGGTATAACTAGGCGGTTCTAGTAGTATAAGCGTTCTTTATAAGCTTTATATTTACTTAAAGAGATCTTTTTAGAGCATCTAACGCCATCTTAAATTAACTTAAGTGTCTCTTAGATAAACTTATTATTTAGGTATTTATTAACTATAATCTTCTTAATTAATTAATTAGTCATTTTAAGGATATATACTATAAGGTCTTTAGCTAGGGGATTAAATAATTTAGGGCAAAGCAGCGTTTAATTATAGTAGGCGCGCGCTTCTTCCTATGCTATTATGTCTTGTAAACGTTAAGTTAGGGTATTAGGTTTTTAACCTTAAACGCCTGGGCGGTACGTAATTAAGAATTAAAAATAAGACAGATATTCTAACTAGTGGGCTTAATAATAACTTAGCTGTTTTATAGTTATAAAGTACTATAGATTCTTATAGTTGCTAAGAACCTTAATTGGAAATCTAGTGCCTTCTAGTTTAGGTTGCCATTATTTAAAATATCTAATAATGGCTAATAATTCCTTATTGTAGATCTTGTAGTTATATTTAGCTAGACTTAATTATTTTAAGAAGTATGCTACTAGATATAGTACTCCTTCCTTATTATACTAAGACAGAATGCCTTTAGTGACATAGTTAGATAAATCAGCTTCTATAACACTCTTTCAGTTTAGGTCAAAGTGTTAGAGTATAGGTACGGTAGTAAATATAACTTTTAGATAGGTAAAGGCCTTCTTGCATTTCTTATTAAAGATAAAGGCTTTATCCTTTTATATTAGAGCTATAAGAGGTAAAACTAAGGCAGAGAAGTTATTAATAAACCATTAATAGAAATTAGCAAATCCTATAAAGGCTCTTATATCTTTAACATTCTTAGGTTCTTGCTAGTTTATAATTGCTTTAATCTTCTTTAGGTCCATTTATATGCTGTCTATAGAGATAATAAGTCTAAGGTATAGAACTTCCGTTTTATAGAACTTGTATTTATCTATATCTAATTATAGTCTAGCTTTACGTAGGGCTTCTAGGACAAGGTTAACGTGTTTCTTATATTTAGCTAGGTTATTACTATATACCAGGATATTGTTAATATAAGCAGTATAGAAAATGTCCAGGTAAGGTTATAAGGTATTATTTATAAAGTGTTAGAATGAACTTGGGGCATTTATAAGGCTAAATGGTGTTACTAAGTATTTAAACAGTCTATATTTAGTATAGAATGCGGTAAACCATTTATCTCCTTTCATAATACAGAGGCGGTTAAATGCGTGAATAAGGTCAAGTTTTGTATAGTAGCAAGCCTTACTTAATCGGTTTAGTGTCTCTTAAATTAATAGGAGCGGGTACTAATTTTTAATAGTAATAGCGTTAAGAGCTTAGTAGTCTATATAAAAGCGCAAACCGCCGCTAGGTTTCTTAACAAAGATTATAGGTATAGCTATAGGCAAAGAGCTTACTCTAATAAATTCTTTATTTAGGTGTTCGTCCAAGTACTTCTATAGCACTTAGAGTTTGTTTTAGGACATTCTATATAAGGGTCTAAATCCTGGCTGTTTTCCTTCTTCAAGTACGATCTTATAGTTGTATAGTTGGTATTCTACTAGTTTATTGGCTTTCTTTCATAAAAATACTTCCAGGTTGTTATAGTGGCATACTAGTACTTTTATGGCAGGGTTAGTGTGTTTCTTTAGTACTAAGGCCTTTTTAATATTAGCTATTATAATAGCGAAGATTATATATTTAGGTTTCTTAGTAAGTTATGCTAACAGGGTAGCTCCAATTATATAAATATCTAAGGTGTTAAGCAAACTTGGATTGTCCTTAGTTTCTTATATAGTTTCTTATTCGGGTTTAAGTTTAGTATTAGGTACAGAGTCAGTATTAAATTTAGGTTTGGGTTCTTTAAGTATCCTTTTTATAGTAGAGTACTAGTTCTTTTAGTACTTTTATATATTAAGCTTAAGCTTCTGCTTGGTTTGGGGTGTAGCAGTTAAAGTCAGTTTATATAGTTATATATTATTTCTAGGTTCTTAATAGACGTTAGTGGAAATCTTAGACTGGTAGATCTTAGTGGATTTTCTAGATTTTGGTTTAGGGTCTAAGTAGTAGGTTGTAAGACACTTCTGCTTATAATAGGAGGCGGTAAATAGAAGCTTAAGGTTATCCTAATTAATGGTTACCTTATATAGCTTTATCTAGGGTTATTTAAGGATTACTAAGTAACCTAGGGTGGTAACAAAAAGCCTAATTAGTTCTTTATGGTTTAGGTATTGGAGTCTTAGGAATACTACATAGGTAATACAGCCTAAGATAGTGCATTTACTATTAAATCCAAATACGTTAATATGCTGGTTAAGGGGGGTTAGAGTAAAACCATTATCTTATATAAAGATCTTATTAATAAATCCTGTGCTGCTGGCTCCTGTATTAATTAGGACTCAAGCATTAACCTATTAATTATTCTACCAAAGATAATAGTTAACGGTTATGCTATAATCTTAAGAGTTAGAGTTTATAATATCTAAAGCATTTAACGAGATCCTAAGGTAGCGCCGTCTTAGAGAGCGACTTAGCTCCAGGACCTTCCTTTTGGAGGCAATCAGGGTGGAGTTCTTATAGTATATCGGTTATAGCTTCATCCTTATAAGTAGTGCTTACTAGATACGGGGCTAGAACCAGGTAGAGATTGGGGACGGTAACTAGAGGATTAATATAGTAAATGGCTGCTAGTATTAGCCGTTTGTAATTCGCGTTGGGGCAGGGGGACGGAGTAATAGTTAGAGAAATAGGAGCTACTTCTATACTTAAAATAGAGGCCTAGCTTAGTGTGTCATTCTTATTTAGAGAACCCTAGTGGGGCGTATCCTAGGGTTCTAGTATTAATATCCATAGTGTTGGGGTGCTTAGGCTAAGACAATAGCTTAGTAGACATTTATAGGGTTGTCGTATTATATTAAGAAGCGGACTTTGGTGTTAGACATAGTATATCATTATACCATTTATTAATAACGTTTGCGCAGGCGTTAAGGGCTCCTGGTAGGTCTATACCTATTAGGGAGGTTTTCAGTTTAGGACTTAGGGATTTAATAAGGCTATTAATTAGTACAGAGTTATTCCAGCCTGTTTCTTTTATGTAATAGTTAAATTTGGAGAAGTATACTAGAAAGCTTTTTATTTCTTAAGTTATATAGTTTATCTTTCTCTAAGCAGTAGCTTGGCAGTTTGGGTTACTATATATAGCTTTAAGAAGTACAATTAGGCTTAGTACTGAGTTTGGTTAAAAAGGTTTAATAAGGTTAGCTATATCTCCTCCTAGTTAACTTAGGGCATAACAGAGTTGGTTAGCTTTAGTTAGGTAGCGGTTAACGTTACCAGTTAGCTTATTTTTGAGCCGGTTTAGGAATAATTAGAGTTCTTATTATTTACTAGTAAATATTAGAGGGTCTGGTAATCGTTTAGATTATTATAGTGCAGTAGTCGGTTCTACTAGTGGGATGACTATTGCTGGTTTAGGGCTCGCGTTCCGCGTATTGGCTTCTAGTAATAGTGACTAGTCTTAAGGGCTTAGCATGGACATCTTAAGGGTGCGGATTTCTTCTTAGAGGGCCTTAATTGTTTTCTAGTGCCGTGCTTCTTGTGCGAGGGCGTCTATAAAGGACTTTTGCATATCTGCCAATTGTTCCCGGAGTGCGGACATAATGTTAGCGGCCGTCATAGGGGCTTCGAGGTCGTTCTGCATTTTAAACAGGGCGGGGCGGAGTGTAGGTTTAGACGCAATGTAGTGTTACGGAGTAAGTATAAGTGGTGATAATATATAGCGAAGTAGATATTATTAAGCTATGTATATAAACTATGTGATAAAGTTAAGACGTTGCGTAAGGAGAGAAGGTAAGGAAATGGGAAGAAAGGGTATATATCGCTAGTTTGGTTGCTTAGTTAACACGTGCACGGAGCAGAATAGGATTCAAGTAGCGGTCCTGGCAGAACTTGGCAGGATTTAGTGGACTTGGCAGAATATAGCAGAATGCAGCAGATTGCCGTCAGATTGCCGTAGATTACCGTCAGATTGCCGTCTCGTGGTCGGTCTCTTCTTGCTGCGTAGGTGGAAACAGGTAGACGTGTGTAAGGTGTTACGGAGGAGTCCCGTGACACTTAATCTTAATTGCCATTAACTTGGCGTGTTATCTAAATTTAGTTAATAAGAAGTTCCTTTCTATGTTATAAACCAAGTAATCTGGTAGTCCTTGGTAAGTGTTAATCTAGCACATTTATAGCGTATCCTAAGCAGTCTTTGCAGACATATCCTTTAAGAACTTAGCAGCTTGGAATAATATTAAAGAGTCCACTACTTACAGAACTGGCTTGCCATCCAAGTATATAACGTTAATGATAACTGTATAGTTAAATTCGTAGTCATCTTTTAAGGTAAACTTAAATCTGCTAGGCGATTTCGCATACATCTAGCAATAGTGACAGTATTTTATAAGGTATTTAACAGCTTTAGAATTTACTTTATATCCAGCTTATCAAAGGACCTTAGTTAGTTATTAAACTAATAGATAACCAAATCGTTTATATAATTAACATAGTTTGGCTTCAGTTAAGTGACTCTAGGCAATACTATATTCCGGTTAATGGAGCAACATCTATAGATAGCCCCATTTTTATATAACTGGGACGATCTTATTGCCTTAGATTAGAATGTTTTAAAGATTATCTAGCTTAACACCCATCTTATCCATGTCTTGGATACAAAATAAGAACGGTATATTTGCTGGGACAATATAGAAAGTAATAGTGCCTAGTAGGGTAGGGACTTGGATAGTACCTTAGGACAACGTAGTGCCTTTACTAAATTAGATCTTGTGGGCTCCTGCTATAGTAGTATTAAGTTAGACACTAGTGTTAAGCTTTTATAATGCCTAGAACTAAGGTTAACCAGCCGTTAATATACCTACAGCTCCGCTGTCTAGTATAATGCCCTAAAAGACTTCTGACAAATATCAGTCCTTAAATGTAAATACTAAGGTTTCTGGTAACTGTAGTAGTAATGCCTTAAAGATATCTTTGCTAGTAACCACGTGCCAGGTGGACTGGTTGTTTAAAATAGCTACGGTCTAGGTACCGTTAACTTCTCTAAACTCTGTGAAATACGTATCGTATTCCTCCTCAATCTCCATACTTATTATTATATGGTCTACTTCTCCTACGTTATTATCTGGAAGATCTTCTACTCCTTCCTATATAGTAAGGAAGCTGTAATACTGGGCTAATGTTACTTCCTGTTCTCCTGCGTATTGGGCATGTTGTTAATACTTGGTATATATTTGTTGTCTATCCTCTACTATATGCTTGCTTGACTAGTATCCCGGTTTATCGCAGACATAGCATCGCTTCTAACGGGGTAGGTAATGGTTATAATATCCACTACGGTAGTTTCCTCTACTTCGGTATTCTCCTCCACGTAGGCGTAATCCACGCCAGGAGCCTCTTCGGGGTCCTCTATATGTACAATCGGTCTAATTCTGGTCGTACTGCTTGGTATTGCTTTGATTGTCTTCTTGCTTCCAAGGGATAGTTTGTGTATAGTATTATCGTGTCTCTTAGGCACGTACTGCTATACCTACTGTTAATCGCAACTGAGCATACACGCCCTCAAATATAGTGGCCGGGTTGTATAATGCAAGACTGCACTTATTAACACCTCTGTAGGCACTAATGACTTGATCCCAAAGACTATATTCTCTTTAGCATTCTTCTAATAATCCTTGTTAGATCTTTTAAAGTTTGTTAAAGAGCATTTGCAGGCACTTAAGTTGTGATTTTTCTGAGTTGGCGTTAATAATTCGCTGGTATATAGTCTCTCTCTATTCCGATATATACAGCTGACGGTTTTCCTCAGTCTTAAAGTATGTCTTCACTATTTATACCATTGTAATGAAGTTATATGATCTTCCCGTGATCTTATTATAATAGAAATCGCTTGCCCGATTCTTAAGCATAATTAGAAATGCTATATAATATTATTCCTCTGGCACTCCAACTGTAATGCAGCGATTATAGAATACTTGCAATTTGGTATTAAGGATATTGTATACTTCTCCTCCATACTTCTTAGCATTGTTGGTGTAAAACTTTATTAAGTCTATAAGTAGTTTGGTTAAGGTAGTCTAGGGTTATTATTGGTTTTGCATATTCCATTCAGGGTAGTGCTGGTAAGGTGGTTGAGCTTATTTATTGCGTAGTTGTATAGGCAATGTCTATATTACAATTGCGGGCATTTATAGCGGTAATAGCAATCTTAACCGGTTTATCAATACGGGTGGGTTATGTGGTGTAGGTAGATTCTGTAACACAGGTATATCTAGCTGTGATAGCAGTAGAGGAGGGTAGGTATATTAATCTTATAGGATATCTTATTAATGCTGCTCTGCTGCTGCTGGTGTAGCAGATGTAGCTTAAGGTGTCATAGGAGTAGTCTGAGGTGTCAATGCTACTACTAATCTTGGTGTTTGCGATTTACAATTTATAGGGTTCTACTATGAATAAAACTCACCGCCTTCTCTAAGCTGTTAATCGATTTCTTCCTTAGTCTATTTGTAATACTCTTCTTCCTTAACAGCAATTTGTAAGTTTATAGAGAGAGTTCTCCTATCTCTACCTACGTAGCATTTATACACTCGCAAATAATCTTGTAATGCTCGGACTAAGTTCTTATAACTAAGATTAAAAATATCCTTTGTCCATCCTTTAAAATCTTCCCAAAAGTATTCCTATAAGTTTTAGTCCTTGAATTTCTCCTCTTGTTAGTACTAGATATAGTATATAATGTATCCATTTACTGTTTCTATATTAAGGTTGTCTTGGTTTATAGGATTAAATAATTCTCCCCATTTCTCCTTATTGTAGGTGTATTTCTCTCGCAACGACATATTGATTTAGGAATTGACTGGTTTAAAAGGGGTTGAAATATTCAAAAGTAATATAAGGTTAGGTTTGGAGAGGTCGGGGTAAGGTTAAGGTTGTTATAATAACGTTCTTGACAGAGACTTAGAGCATTAGTAGAGGGAGAGGTTCTTAGCTTACCGATTCTACTTAAGTCCTTATAAACGTTGTTATTCTGCGTAATGGACGCGACTTAGAGGGTTAGATGGAGGGAGAGGTTCTTAGCTCGCTAATTCTGCACAAGTCCTTAGAAATCTTGCGTAGCTTCTTTAATACTTGCTAAAGGTATGTACTAGCTTCCTCTAGGAGCCTTTAAAGTTACTTCACTGATTGCCTCTAGCGCGTTCCTATAAAGGGGTGGGGATGCGATCCCGACATTTACAGTTTAGCCTCTTCTGGATAGATTCCTTGCTGTTCTGTGGTTAATAATTAACAACCACTAATTAGTGTTGGTATCACCAGGGATACCTACTTAAGTAGGCCAGAATCGTAGTCAAACAGTCTTTGCTGGTTGATATAATGATAGTTAATTGTTTTCTTTTCGAATATAAAGAAGGGTGAGGAACTTAGGGTTCCTCACCACGCTAGTGCCGCGGCGACACGTGACGGCAACTTGCTATACGTGACGGCAACTTGCTATACGTGACGGCAACTTGCCTCACGCGATGGCAACTTGCCTTTATTCCCAACAGTTTCGCCTATCGTGGCCTAGTGCTATATATAACTATTCCGACAGTAACGTTTAGAAGAAACTAAGTAAGTAGATAACTACTAGTGCTAGCTTATTACTTAATAAAGGTAAAAGGCCATAGGCTTAAGATTCTTAAGAAGAGATAAGAGAAGCTTAAGATTTTTAAGATGAGATAAGACACACCTAAGGACCTATAATGGACGAAAACTAATGGGAAAGGGCAGTAATTTAGTTCAGTAATAAATGAATGAGTATAGGACGCAAGTTTAAGAACTATAAGTTTAGGGAATAAATAAGAATATTAATAATCCTAGGTAAACGCAGTGTTTAGCCTAAAGATTAAATAGTTAATACCAGAATTAAAAAGCAAGATGACTATAAAGATCTAGCTATAAGATGCAGAAAATAAGAAACTATAAATAAGTTTAGAACAAGAATTATTATATAGTAAGAGCAAAAGCTAGATAAGAGGTTAGCTATGCTAGGTTATATAAGGGACAGAGTACCTATATAAAGAGTTACTAATAGGCTAAGTGTAGGGACACCTAGGGCAAAGTGGTTAGATAAACTGGAATAAAAAGAGGATTTAGATATTCCAACTAGGTTTAAAGAAAGACATACTAAAGGATATTATAATATAGTGATGATAAGGTACTTTCTAATAGATAAACTATACACACTAAACTAGTTGTATGGAAAGTGGTATAGGCAACGACATAATAATAAATGGGAAGATTTCTATATGTAGCTAGATAAAAAAGTTGTTTAAGACTAACCTATTACGGAAAAACGTATGAGTTATATTAAAGGAGTATTAATTATAATGTTGAGGAACCTAGAAGAAGGATTTAGGGACTAAAGAAGTAAGCAATAAATCTTAGTACCTGTAGCAGAAATACTAGTGATTAGGTTAACTAGGTATAGGTTTAAATTTAAGGATAAAGACAAACTAAGAGTTAACCTAAAATATGTAGCGTATTATACACTATCATAGATAGCTTGTATGGATAATATGTGTAATATATATAGAGCACTAAAAGATAAAAACCAAAAGTACCTAGTAAGGATGTATTGGGCACTAGAGGAAAAGTGGTTTAGAAACGCTAAGTATATACATAGTTAGTACCTAGTAGAAGTATAAGGTTAAGGAGACTTAACACTTTAACTAGGAAGATTCCTTATGGAAGAATACCTAGATAGATAATAGTGGTAGGAGTGCCTAGAGAATACTTATTTATGGTATATAGAGGAAAAGAAATAAACTAAGTATTAGCTAAAGTTAGACTAAGTATAAGCAGGATTAAGCAGCCAATAGTTAGAAAAAGGGGAGGCGTATAGGACTAGAGGGAACTAGTGTTAAAGCCTTAGACCCTTAAAGGAATTTAAGGACAATACCTAAATTTATAAGTTAAATGGCAAGATTAGCAGTTTAAAGCATTGGTAGATAGTAGAGTAACTAGAAATTATATATTACCAAAGATAGTAAAAAGAATGGGGTTACCATATAGATAAAAGAAATACTTATATCTACTTACAATGATTTTAGGAGATTAGATAGCCTATAAAGGAGGTATTATTAATCTTAAAATAGGACCTATTTAGTTAACTATTAAAGGGAGACTAGTTAGAATGTCTTTTAATATCCTACTGTTAGGACAGGATAAGGTGATATTAGGAATGCCTTAGTTATAGGAGTATAATCTAAAAATTGGTTAGGTTATAGGTTAGGTTAATATTAAGGATACTTAATAATATAAAGTGTGATAGTAAACTAAGTTGGTATAGTACTAAGTTGGAGCAATATATAAAGAGACTAAGTGAGGCTTAAGTTATGTACCAAAGAGATACTATAAGTATGGTAAAAAGTTATGGTTACTAGAAAGTGAAAAGCTGTTAGAGCATGCAGTATGGGACTATAAGATAGAATTAGAAGAGGGAATAAGTCTAAAGTTTTTTCTAATCTATAAGCTTACTAAAATGGAGTTAATAGCGCTTAAGGAGTTTATTTAGGAGAACTTATGTAAGGGATATATTAGACCATTATAGTTATTAGCAGAATATCCAGTACTATTTATCCTAAAGAAAAACAGAAAACTTAGGATATGTATAGACTACAGACAGTTAAATAGCATTACTAGGAAGGATAGGTATCCTTTACCCTTAATTAGTAAAATCCAAGACAGGATAGGTAATGCAAAGATCTTTACAAAGATAGATCTAAGATAGGCGTACCATTAGATTAGGATCAAGGAAGGCAACAAATAGAAGGCAGCCTTTAGGTTAAAGGAAGGACTATATAAACCATTAGTTATACAATTTAGGCTTATAAACGTATTAGTAACATTCTAAAAGCGAATTAATAATATATTAAGAGAACACCTAGATGAATTTATTATAGTATACCTTAACAACATTATTATCTACTTAGAAAATAAGGAAGAATATAGAGAACATATTAAGTGGGTCTTAAAGAGACTACAAGAAGAACAGATGCCAGTAGTAATTAAAAAATGCAAGTTCTTTACCAGGAAGACCGATTTTGTTAAATTTATTATTAAACTAGGCTAACTTAACATAGATCTAAAAAAGATCAAGGCTATAGTAAATTAGCAAGAACCAGAGAATGTTACGCAGTTAAGATTATTCCTAGGGTTTTGCAATTACTATAAAAGGTTTATAGCGCAATAATTAAAGAATATTAAGCCACTTACGTGGTTAACAAAGAAAGAAGAACCATGGGCATAGGGAAAAAAGCAATAAGAACTGTTTAAGAAAGTTAAAGAGTTGTTTACCTAGGAGCCAGTTCTTAAAATCTATCAACTAGGTCTAAAGACGGTTGTAAAAATAGATATATCAGACTTTATACTAGGGGCATGCTTTATACAGAAATATTAAGACGGATGGCACCCAGTAGCATACTATAGTTAAAAGATAACACTACTAGAGTTAAACTATAACATCTATAACAAGGAGTTATTAGGTATAGTTACAGCACTAAAAAAATAAAGAGCATTCTTACAAGGTATAGAGAAACCATTTGTGGTTAAAACAGACTATAAGAACCTTATAGGATTCCTAACAACAAAGGAACTCAACCAAAGACAGGTTAGATAGGCGGAAATGCTTATAGAATACTATTTTAAAATTCAGTATACTAAGGGTACAAATAATGCACAAGCAGACGCTCTAAGTAGAAAGGCTAAACTATAAAGTAATAAAAAGCTGTTAGGAGCTTTGTTATAAAAGAATTAAGATAGATTAATTAGGTATAATTATCTAAAGATTATAGCAACAAAGGAAAGTCAGATCTATAAATTACTAGAGAGTAATTAGATATAGAAGATCTAAAAAGCATAAGTAGAGGATCTAGACTTAGAGCAGTATAAAAATAGAGAAGTAATGTATGTGCCTAAGTCTATTATAGAGGAGTTTGTTAAGGAATTCCATAAGGGAATAATATAAGGATATAACGGAGCTATAGGCTTAGTGTTAAAACTTTAAAAGGAGTATATTATTTAAGGAATTTAGGGACTAGCAAGACAAGTTATTAAGAAATATTTAGATTGTTAAAGAAATAAACTAATAAGGTATAAGCTGTATAGAGGGCTATAACCTATTAAAGTACTAGGGAGACTATGGGAAGTTATATTATAGGACTTTATTATTAAATTACTAAAGTTAAAAGATCCTATTACAGGACAAGATTATAACGCGATCTTAGTAATAGTAAATAAGCTAACAAAGTGGGGATACTTTATAGCATACACTAAAGAGATATTAGTAGAAGATGTCGCTAGAATCTATATAAAAGAAGTGTTTATAAGATATAGAGCACTAGATAAGATTATATTAGATAGAGATCTAAGATTTATAGTAGTATTTTAGGAAGTGTTTCTGGTAGAATAAGGGGTTTGTGCAGTAATATCCACAGCGTATTATCCGTAGATGGACGGACAAACGGAAAGATTAAATTAGACACTGGAACAGTATCTAAAGCATTATATTAATTACGCACAGAATAATTGGGTATCGTTATTACTAGTTACACAGTTTATATATAATGCAATACCACAAGAAGGAATGGGGACATTACTATTTAAGGCGAATTACGGATACAAGCCAAGAACATTGTTATCGCTATATTAAGCAAAGAAGACAAGTAGTACAGCTAAATAAAGAATGGAGACGTTAATGAATCTTTATATAGACCTTATAGAAACAGCTAAACTAGTATAAGAACGAATAAAAAGGTATTATAATACTAAGAGATTTAAGGGACCAGATCTTAAGGAGGGAGATAAAGTGTGGCTACTATATAAAAATTTTAAGAGTTGACGACTAAGCAAGAAGTTAGACTATGTTAGACTAGGACCTTTTAAAATTAAGTAGAGAATTTTATTGGTTATATATAAGCTAAACCTACTAGCCAAAATAAAGATCTACCCTATACAGCATGTCGCAATGCTAGAACTAGTATATGGAGATATTAAGCCACCAGTCTACAAGGTAGACATATATAGAGGATAGAAAGAGGATAAATGGCAAGTTTTAAAGATTATTAGTTATGAGGATATAGAGGACGAAACATAGTATAAAGTGAAGTGGATAGGCTATAATAAGACTACTTAGGAACCACTAAGCAACCTAGAGAATGCTATAGGAAAGGTACGGGAGTATTAAAAAAAAGTAGGTTAGGCAATATTAATAAAGAAGGATTACTAAAAAATAAGTTGGCTAAGGGGGACCTAAGAGAAGCGACTGCTAAGCTACTTAGAGTTGTTTCCCTTGCAGGAGGAGAGCTAGTTCTTTTGTTACCTAGCTTGGATAGACCCTATTGAACAAGTTTTTACTTCTTAGAACGAACCTTTTTATGAATCTTCTTAAGATAGGTTAACCAAGCAAACGCAACCTACTAAGACTTAAAGGAGCGACGTTAAGCCTTAAGGGCCCGAGCAGTCTCTTTAGTAGAACGGTAGAGTTTGGCACATATGGCGGCCAACTTAGAGTTAAGCTTCGTAGTGGTAGATTAAATACAAAACCCTATAACAAGTTACTTAGGGAACTTAAAGACTGTTAAGAGTTATAGGACGCACACACTTAGCGTTAAAAATAGAACGGACGTTATAAAGAGAGCAAATGTTTGATTTAGTGCACTTTAAGCAAGATAAGGGTTATTAAGACAAGGGACTTGCCACTATAATATAAACTAACCCTACCTACGCACAATAAGAATATAGAGACGATATTATCTCACCTAGCAACAGTATAGCAGCAACGGTATGAGCACACTATTAGAACGAAGAAGAAGAAGATGCTTTAGGTATAATAAGTAATAATATTAACCAGACTAATTAAACGGACATTATACCTCTAGTAGACAACTTAGAGATGTTAGGAATCTTTAAGGACGAAGATAAAGAGGAGGGAGATAGTGTTATGGACGCTTTAAGTATAATGTTATAACTACTTAGAGAAGAGGCGGAGGAAGCTAGTTAGTTAATACAGGCACGGTCTAGGATGGATCCGGTAAAGCTATGTGACGAGGAATGGTAACTGAGGTCACATGGCTTGCTCTATAAGGTCTATAAAGTCTGTAAGGTCTATTATATACTTTACGTACCTCACGTACCTTACATATAAGAGAGGATTTCTTAGGAGTATGGTTATGTATTTAAAGGACCTTAGTCCCTACCGTAGATAGTTCTCTCCTTATAGTAAATCTTAGAATATAATTGGAGTTAATCTGTTAGGCAACCACTCCACCAGTTGTTATTACGTTGTTGATTTTGTTCTTACCTATATACCCAGCCCAATAACAGGACCTATTGTAGTTCCTGCTACAAGGTTCCGTTACACTCTATATAGTTTTTTGGCTAACGGGTAGCCGAAGCAGCGGTGTAGGCAGTAAATCTTAGTACTGGTAAGGTAGTACAGGTTATAGTTAAAAGATTCCTAAATATAGGTCCGTAAAGTCTCTCCCTATATAAGGAACGGGTGTCCGAATTATTATATAATTAGTAGGGTAATATACTTGCTTTCTAGGGCAGTTATAGGGCCAATTAGGGTGTCCGTAACATTATTATAGTAAACCTGTAGCCTATCCATGTCCGCAAGGCAAAGTAGAAAAGGGGTATCTGCTTTTATTATGTGAAAATCAACTAGGCTAATTAGAGTCTTAACTTTAATTAATCTAATTAATGCGGTTAAGCTAATGCCAAATTAGACGTTTACAGCCCCAGTTTACATAGTATTAATGTCCATATTATCACTTATGGTGGTCTTATATGCAAGGTATTGTCCGTAACCTATAGTAGACTTCTTAGAGGCACCTATATTAATCATAACGCCATAGAATTCTTTAGGGGTGTAGCGTTCTGTAGTAATATATGCAAATAGGTCCTGTTCGCGGTCTATAACGTCTATAACGGGTCTAACGGGTATGCTTATAGGCTGGTTTTTAGGTGTAATTAAGTGTATAAAGGAGCGGTCGGCTAATATAGTTGTAATATTAAAGGCTTGGCTGTCTGTAAAAGGTCTAAAAGTAGTTAGGAATGTCTCTAAGGTCTCCTGTTCCTAGGTATCTAAGTTAAAGTTAATTATAAGGGCTTTTATTAACTTATTAAGAACTTCCTCTTCTTCCTCTCCTTTGTAGTCTAAAATAAACTGGTTAATCTAGCTATTAAATCTCTTCTTAGACTTGTTATGTTCTTCTTAGGTATACCTTATAGACCAACATCCTTCCTTACCGCACATAAAGCACTTCTGGCTGGTTTGTCTACGGGGGTATGCTTTTGTATAGGAGTTACTGCGGGGGTTATAGGTAGGGCTTGGTCGGTACGGGTACTGCTAGCGGTAGTAGTGGTCTATAAAGTAGGCATCTAAGTTAGTTTGCGGGTTTTATAGGTCTGTAATAAAGGCTTAAGTACTACCTAGAGGGTTTAAAACTTTATACGTTATAATAGAGGACCGTAAATTGTTAATAAGGCCAGTTAAGGTGTCTGTAGGCTTATAATAGGCGTATTTATAGGGTTCCACTTCCTGGCAGGCTATAATAAGTTTATTATATAGGAAGTTGTCTGTTTAAAGCTTAGTATTAAGGCCGTGCTATAGGTGCCGAAGGTCTTTAATAAGAATTTACAGGCACTCTACAGTTAATTTTTTAGTATTCTTGTTAATTACAGTCCGTAACCTAATTATATTCCATTGTATAAGGATATTACGCTTGTATTCTAGCCCTTTAAAGTAGTTGCGTGTAGCTTTATATAGCTTATTAAAGGGAACACCAAGGGGGTTGCTCTTAAGGTTAGTATAGTAGTAGTTAAGGGCTAGGCCGCGCAGTATAGTAGAGTAGGCTTAGCTAAACTCCTATTTAGGAATATCAGCCTTCTAACAGAGGTCTATAAAGATGGTTAGTTTAAAGTTAAAGTTGTCGTTTTCACCGCTATACTTAGATTCGTTAGTATAGAGCTTAGCCAGGTTAGCTAGCTCCTTACCATAGGTCTTTGCTTAGGTGGTTTACAGATCTATAACTTAAATAACAGAAGGGGTTTAGTCCGTAATTTAATTTTTAGGGGTATTACGGTCCGTAATTTGGGTTACAGGGGTATTGCGGTCCATAACTTAAGTACTAGGTATACTTTAGCCCGTAAGATTAATTCTAAAATCACTTAGGTTTATAGAACAAGTTTGGTTAAGTAAGTTAGGTATAAGGCCAGTAATGCTATTAAGTTTGGGAGAAGTAAAGAGTTTATTAGTGGCTTTAACCTAGTCTAGGATCTCCTCTTTAGTCCATTCCGTTTGGTCCTCCTCCTATATTATGTTGTATAAGGACCGTGCAACAGTGACTTATTTATCCTTTTTAACCTATATACTTTGGTAACGTAAAAGGGTTCGTAGGTTATAGATAGCAGTAGGGTTATAAGCCTTAAGAATAGCTTCCATAAAGTCCGTAAAGTCTTCCTTATATTGCTCCCATAGGTCGTTATTCAGGAGCTTATAGTGTCTATATTTAAGGATTTTGAAATTAATGTAGTCGTTAACGCCGTCTATAGACGTAAGGTTGACTCCCTAACTCTACTTCTTTTGACCCTTACTAATTTGCTTAGTTATATCTGCCATATTATATAGCGTAGTATGTCTGTATAAGCTGTAGTGGGTGGTAGTAGCTTATAGCGGGTGGAGGAGGTCTTGTAACGGTCCGTAAAATTAATTAACGGGTCCGTAGTGGTTTGTAGGAGGGTAGGGGGTTCCGTAAAGGTCTATATTCGCGTCTATAAACTTCCAGTAAACCGTACTAAGACTTAAATAAGTATACAGAGTTGGTAATAGGTCTGTAATCCCCAACTTCTAACCTTCTAGCAGGTTGTACTAGGAGTCTAAATAGGTGGTTACTGTTATATATTGCTTAGTAGGAGATATTAAGTGATTGCTAATCTGTGCGCGCTCACTAATTAGTGTTTGTATTAACTTAATAATACAAGTAAGTTATATCCCAGGGCACGAAATACGTATAGTATTATATACTCTTTGGGATAGTAGTGACTGTTAATTATATAAAGCAGACTACGTAGTCTATATACTAATACGCCTCCCCCCTAATTAGTTAGTGCTTTAGAAGTGCACCAGACATATAAGCGGGTAGTTAGTGCACTAAACGTGTAAACGCGTACTTGGCGTACCAAACGTGTAAGCACGCGGTTAGTACGACAGGTGCTGTAATTATACACTATGCTTCTATAATACGCCTTTATATAAGCTCCTATTAATTAACTAATAGCAAAGTATAGAAACGCCTTAAAGCTCTTAAACGTCTCTGCTAGTTAATAGTTCCTTTTAATCTATGCCTTAAGGTCCTTAAATATTACCTTAATTAGGTTATAATCTAGTAAATATAGTAGTAAGAATATAAGTAGTACGCTATGCTCCTTATATAGATTATAGAGTTATACTAACTTATAAATTAATGTGTTATCTAGAATAAGAATAGATCGCGGCCTAGGATATAGTATATAATAAGGGAGAATCTATTGCTCTAGGAATAGCTTAAAGATCTCTACTATAATTAAGCCTTAAAAGATAAGGTAGCTTAAGTATCCGTTAACTAACAGCGCTAGTAAAATACTCTACTTCTTTAACCTCTTAAATAGGCAAAAAACCTTATACTCTCTTTTAATTAGCGCCTAGCTAAACTTCTTATTACCCGTTCTCTTATTAAAAGCTAACTTATCTAAAAAGACCAGCTAATTTACTGTTTATATTACCTATCTACTAATCTATAATATATAAAGCTCCTAACTTCTCTCTATTAGATAAGCCTTAATAGCCTTCCTTAACTAGCAAGCTCTTAATAAGGTGCAGCTAATAGTAGTTTTAGAGACTTAAAGATTAAACTTATTAAATAGGAAGTCCTATATCTCATTAATATAAGCAGTAGGTTAGTCTTTAAGAAAGTTAAGTAGCCTCTATTACTAGTAACGCGTTAGTAGAAACCTAATACTAAACAATATTAGACTTATAAGCTCTTAATAGGCCAGAAGTAGCCTTGGTTAACCTTATATAAGACTAGCTAGCGTATACAGCTTATTATAGAGGTTAAGGTTTAATTATATCTTATAAATGGTAGAACAAGACACGTTAATAGCCTTTGCAATAGCTAACACCCCCTTACTAGCTTCAATTCTAACCCTAATTCGATATACAACCTCAGGTGCGAGCCTTCTGCC
>Ga0307507_10002899_pt1 | contig 34586 bp, 14 predicted proteins | sample 7_EM_MG_FD_207223 | JGI IMG/M metagenome (GOLD analysis project Ga0307507, IMG submission 207223) | Populus trichocarpa ectomycorrhiza microbial communities from riparian zone in the Pacific Northwest, United States - 7_EM | ecosystem: Host-associated > Plants > Roots > Unclassified | place...
AGTAACAGGCGCCCCCTAATAACTCTACAGGAGTAGAGTACAGTGTGTAATACTAGCGCGTCCGTAGGTTTGTTACGGCAGCAGTGGTTCCCAAGGAGGTTAAAAAGTAAGGTAGTAGAGCACCACTGGTGACTCGCAGGCGACTTGTAAGCGAGCCCCAAAAGGCGGGGAGACGGATTACGGGGTTTTCTCAAATAGAGTTTTCTCCCCACATATATATAAGGAGTAGTCCGCGTGGGCCCAATAGGGATCCGAATCGGACGTTAAGCAATGAATAATAATAATAATTGTTACTATTAAAGGTGTCTATATAGACCCTAAGAAGGTATATACGATTACTAAATAGCAAGCCCTTAACTATATTAAGGACGTATAAGCCTTTCTTAGTTTTACTAACTTCAATTGGAAATTTATATACAGCTTCTTAAGCGTAGGAGCACTACTTATAATAATAATGTAAATAAAGGGCCTTTTTATAAAAAGAAGAAAAACGTACCTATACTTTACCTAGACACCTAAATACGAAAAGGCGTTCTAAGACCTTAAAAATGCTTTTACTAAAGTACCTATTTTAGCTTACTTTATACTAGGACAATAACTCTATCTTAAACTAACGCCTTAAACTATGTTAACGCAGTCCTCTCTACCTAGTTGTGTTTTACTTATCTAAGTTTATACTATAAAAGTATAACTACAAGATCTATAATAAGGAACTTCTTGCGATTATACAAGCCTTTAAGGAATTCCAATTGGAACTTTTCTTAGTAGAACCTAACTAGCCAACCAAAGTCCTTATATATTATTATAACCTTAAGTACTTTATAACTATAAAGTAGCTAAACTAATACTAAGTATGCTAGAACGAGTTCCTCTCTAGTTTTAACTTTAAAATCGCATATAGGCTAGGAGTATAAGGTACTAAGCCTAATAGCCTAACACGCCGCTTGTAAGACCTCCCTTAACTATAAAAAAACCCCTAAAATTGGTTCTAATAATAGACGATCCTAAAAGAATAGAATTTAGCCCTAGGTATGCTACCTATAACAAAGCTAACTATACCTTAGCTTTATACTATAGAACTAGAGTTACCTTCTAAAATTAATAAGCTTATTATTGTGGCATATAATACCTCTGTTAACTTATTACTATATTAACTTATTACCATAGAGACTGCTAGCGCCTATACGCTACTTACTAACCTTTAAAGCCTAGGCTAGATTAATGTAATAGCCTTAGAAGTAAAAGAGAATAAACTCTATTATAGAGGCCGCCTATTTATCCCTAACTTAGAAGACCTATAATAGCAACTAATTTAAATAGCGTATAACATCCGGTTAAGCGGCCACCTAGGTAAAAAAAAAAACCTATAAGCTTCTTGTAACGGAACCTTATAGCAGGAACTACGGTGGGTCCTATTATTGGGCTGGGTATATAGGTAAGAACAGTTCAACAACATAATAACAACTGGTGGAGTGGTTGCCTAACAGATTAACTCCAATTATATTCTAAGATTCACTACAAAGAGAGAACTATCTGGGTAGGGACTATAGTCCTTTAAATATATAACCATACGCCTAAGAAATCCCTTTGCTCTATAAGGTACGTGTGCTCCATCTACTCTGTTATAGATTATATAGATTACACAGATTATATAGATCATATTATATAACCTCAGCTACCATTCATCGTTATATGGTTCCACCAGATCCATTCTAGACCATACCTATATTAACCAACTAGCTTCCTCCAACTCTTCTCCAAGTAGTCATAATATTATACTTAAGCTGTCCGTAACACCATCTCCCTCCTCTTTATCTTCGTCCTTAAAGATTTCTAACATCTCTAAATTGTCTACTAGAGGTATAATATCCGTTTAATTAGTCTGGTTAATATCCTTACTTATTATACCTAAAGCTTCTTCTTCTTCTTTTACAGCTTGCTAGTTTTATACCATTGCTGCAATCTTGTCTCTAGGTAAGATAATGCCGTCTCCGTGTTCTCGCTATGTAAAAGAGGGGTTAGTTTATACCGCGCTAGTAAGCCCTTCGTCTCAATAACCGTCCTCTTATTTAGAGTGCACTAAAGCAAACGTTTAATCGTCTTATAACGTTCGCTCTATCTCTAACGCTAAATATACGCGTCCTATAACTCTTAATAGTCTTTGGGTTCCTTAAGTAACTTATTATAGGGTCTCATATTTAATCTACCACTAAGAAACTTAATGGTAAACTAGCCTCTGCGCTACTTAAAGTTTAACGTATCTCTAAAGAGTTTGTATATATCCTTAAAGCTTAACGTCTAGCTTACACTTGTCTTTAACGCCTTAAACGTGTATGTAAGAAGGTTTGTTCTAAGAAGTAGAAACTAGTTTAATAGGGTCTGTTTAAGCTAGGTAACAAAAGAACTGGCTCTCCTCCTATAAGGGAAATAACTCCAAGTAGCTTAGTAATTGCTTCTCTTGGGTCCCCCTTAGGTAACTTATTTTTTAGCAATCCTTCCTTATTAATATTACCTGACCTACTTTCTTTTAATACTCTTATACCTTTCCTATAGCGTTCTCTAGGTTGCTTAGTGGTTCCTAGGTAGTCTCACTATAGCCTATCCACTTTACTTTATACTATGTTTTATTATCTACATCCTTATAACTAATAATCTTTAAAACTTACTATTCGTCTTCTTCTTGCCCTCTATATATATCTGCCTTGTAAACTAGTGGCTTAATATCTCCATATGCTAGTTCTAGTATCGCGACATATTGTATAGGGTAGATCTTTATTTTGGCTAGTAGGTTCAACTTGTATATAACCAATAAAATTCTTTGCTTAACTTCAAAAGGTCCTAGTCTAACATAGTCCAACTTCTTACTTAGTCGTTAACTCTTGAAATTTTTGTGTAGTAGCTATACTTTATCTCCCTCCTTTAGATCTGGTCCCTTATATCTCTTAAAATCATAGTACTTTTTCATTCTTTATTATACTAACTTGGCTGTTTCCGTAAGTTCTATATAAAGGTTCATTAACATCTCTATTCTTTACTTAGCTGTGCTACTCATTTTCTTTACTTAATATGGCAATAACAACGTTTTTAGTTCGTACCCGTAATTTGCCTTAAATAGTAATATCCCCATTCCTTTTTATAGTGTTGCGTTATATGCAAACTATATAACTGGTAACAACGATACCTAATTGTTCTGTGTATAATTAATATAATGCCTTAGATACTGTTCTAGTGTCTAGTTTAGTCTTTCCATTTATCCGTCCGTCTGCGGATAATACGCTATAGAGGTTGCTGCGTAAACTCCCTATTCTGCTAGAAATACTTCCTAAAACACTACTATAAATCTTGGATCTCTATCCGATATAATTTTATTTGGTGCTCTATGTTTTACAAACACTTTCTTTATATAGATTCTAGTGACGTCCTCTACTAACATTTCTTTAATACATGCTATAAAGTATCCCCACTTCGTTAGCTTGTCCACTATTACTAAAATCGCGTTATAATCTTGTCCTATAATAGGATCTTTTGACCTTAGTAACTTAATAATAAAGTCCTATAATATAACCTCCCATGGTCTTCCTGGTGTCTTAACAGGTTATAGCCCTCCATACAGCTTATGCCTTATTAGTTTGTTTCTTTAGCAATCTAGATATTCTTTTATAACTTGTCTTACTAATCCCCAGATTCCTTAAATAATATACTCCTCCTAAAGTCTTAACACTAGTCCTATAGACCCGTTGTGTTCTTATATTATTCCCTTATGGAATTCCTTAATAAATTCTTCTACAATAGACTTAGGTATATACATTGCTTCTCTATTCTTATATTGCTCTAAGTCTAGATCCTCTACCTATACTTTTTAGATCTTTTGTGTCTAATTACTCTCTAGTAATTTATGAATCTAACTTTCTTTAGTTGCTATAATCTTTGGATAATTATACCTAATTAACCCATCTTAATCCTTTCGTAATAAAGCTCCTAACGGCTTTTTATTACTTTATAGTTTAGCCTTTCTACTTAGAGCGTCTGCTCGTGCATTATCTGTACCCTTAGTATACTAAATTTCGAAATGGTATTCTATAAGTATTTCCGCCTATCTAATCTGTCTTTAGTTGAGTTCCTTTATTATTAGGAATTCTATAAGATTCTTATAGTCCGTTTTAACTACAAATGGTTTCTCTATGCCTTATAAGAACGCTCTCTATTTCTTAAGTGCTGTAACTATACCTAACAACTCCTTGTTATAGATATCGTAGTTTAATTCTAGTGGTATTATCTTCCAACTATAGTACGCTACTGGATGCCATGCGTTTTGGTGCTTCTATAGCAAATATACTCCTAGTGCGAAGTCTAATGCATCTGTCTTAATAACCGTTTCCAACTTTAGTTAATAGATCTTAAAAATTAGCTCTTAGGTAAACAACTCTTTAAATTCCTAAAACAGCTTCTTTTACTTATTACCCTAAACCTATAGTTCCTCCTTCTTTATTAACCTTATAAATGGCTTAATACTTTTTAATTACTATACTATAAACCTTCTATAGTAGTTACAAAACCCTAAGAATAACCTTAACTATATAATATTCTCTAGTTCTTGCCAACTTACTATAGCTTCGACTTTCTTTGGGTCTATACTAATTTTCCCTAGTTTAATAATAAATCCTACAAAATTGGTTTTCCTTATAAAGAACTCGCATTTCTTAATTACTACTAGCATCCTTTCTTTCTATAGTCTCTTTAATACCCACTTAATATATTTTCCATATTCTTCCTTACTCTCTAAGTAGATAATAATGTTGTTAAGATATACTATAATAAACTTATCTAGGTGTTCTCCTAATATACTATTAATTTGCTTCTAGAATGTTACTGGTATATTTATAAGCCTAAATTACATAACTAATAGCTTATATAGTCCTTCCTTTAACCTAAAGGCTGCCTTCTATTTGTCGCCTTCTTTAATCCTAATTTAATGGTACGCCCACCTTAAATCTATCTTTATAATGATTTTCGCGTTGCCTATTCTATCTTGGATTTTGCTAATTAAGGGTAAAGGATACCTATCCTTTCTGGTAATGCTGTTTAACTGTCTATAGTCTACATACATCTTAAGTTTTCTGTTTTTCTTTGGAATGAACAATACTGGATATCCTGTTAATAACTACAATAGTCTAATATATCCTTTTTGTAAGTTTTCCTGGATAAACTCCTTAAGTGCTATTAACTTGGTTTTAATAAGCTTATAGATTAAAAAGAACCTTAGACTTATTCCCTCTTTTAATTCTATCTTATAGTTCTATGCTGTATATTCTAACAGCTGTTCGCTTTCTAGTAACTATAACTTTTTTCTATACTTGTGGTATCTTTTTGGTATATAACTTAAGCCTTGCTTAGTTTCTTTGTATATTGCTCTAACCTAGTACTATACTAACTTAGTTTACTATTGCATCTTGCGCTATTAAGTATCCCTAATATTGACCTAACCTGTAACCTAATTGATCTTTAGATTATACTTCTATAATTAAGGTATTCCTAATATCGCCTTGTCCTGTCCTAATAGTAGGATATTAAAAGACATTCTAACTGGTCTCCCTTTAATAGTTAACTGAATAGGTCCTATTTTAAGATTAATAATACCTCCTCTATAGGCTATCTAATCTCCTAAAATTGTTATAAGTAGATATAGGTATTCCTTTTGTCTGTATAGTAACCCTATTCTTTCCACTGCTTTTAGTAATACGTGGTTTCTTATTACTCTACTATCTACTAACGCTTTAAACTGCTAATCTTGCCACTTAACTTATAAGTTTAGGTATTATCCTTATATTTCTTTAAGGGTCTAAGGCTCTAACACTAGTTCCCTCTAGTTCTATACGCCTCCCCTTTTCCTAACTATTGGCTGCTAGATCCTGTTTATACTTAGTCCAACCTTAGCTAATACTTAGTTTGTTTCTTTTCCTCTATATGCTATAGATAAGTGTTCTCTGGGTACTCCTACCACTATTATCCGTCTAGGCATTCTTCCGTAAGGAATCTTCCTAATTAAAGTATTAGGTCCCCTTAACTTTATACTTCTACTAGGTGCTATCTATATATATGCTTAGCGTCCCTAAACCACTTCTCTTCTAGTGCCTAATATATCCTTACTGGGTACTTCTAGTTCTTGTCTTTTGGTGCTCTATGCATGTTACAGGTATCATCCATATAAGCTATCCATAATAGTGTATAATACGCTAAGTGACTTGGGTCTACTCTTAGCTTATCTTTACTTTTAAGTTTAAACCTTTATCTGGCTAATTTAACTATTGGTCTTTCTTCTATAGGTATTAAGATTTGTTACTTACTTCTCTAGTCCCTAGATCCTTCTTCTAGGTTTCTTGACGTTATAACCAATACTCCTTTAATATGGTTTATGCGTTTCTCTATAATAGGTTAGTCTTAGACTACTTTTTTATCTAGCCACATATAGAAATCTACCTATTTGTTATTACTTTATTGCCTATACCACTTTCTATATAGCTAGTTTAGTGTGTATGGTTTATCTATAAGAAAGTACCTTATTATTGCTATATTATAACATCCTTTGGTATGTCTTTCTTTAAACTTAGTTAGAATCCCTAGATCCTCTTCCTATTCCAGTTTATTTAACCACTTTGCCCTAGGTGTCCCTACACTTAGCCTATTAGTAACTTTTTATATAGGTGCTCTGTCTTTTATATAACCTAGCATAGCTAACCTTTTGTCTAGCTTTTGCTCTTGCTATATAATAATTCTTATCCTAAACTTATCTATAGTTTCTTATTTTCTGCGTCTTGCAGCTAGATCCTTAAAGTCGTCTTACTTCTTAATTATAGTATTAACTTTTTAATCTTTAGGCTAAACACTATTTATACCTAGAACTATTATAGCCCTTATTTCTCAAAATCTTGGTTTCCTAATAATATTTTTACTTATTCTCTAAACTCTTAGTTCTTAAACTTGCGTCCTATACTCGTTCGTTTATTACTAAACTAAGTCACTACTCTTTCCCATTAGTTTTTGTCTGTTGTGGGTTCTTAAGCTGTCCTTATTACACCTAGCAAGTCTAGAGCCTTTCTTATCTCTTTATAAGAATCTTAGACCTATGGCCTTTTGCCTTTATTAAGTAATAAGCTAGCACTAGCAGTCATCTGCTTACTTAGTTTCTTTTAAACGTTGCTCCTTTTATCTTATAAAGCGATGGAAATTATATTTAATGGTATTACAATACCCGTTACTAAACCCTATTCTATAACGGTCTTAGTTTCTACTTCTGTTTCAACTTCTCTAAGGTTTATATACTCCTAGTAAGCTGCCCTTATTGCCTTATTATTAGTGAATGCTTCGCCTATGTCAAACTTATTGTCTTTAATATCCAATCTATAAGCTAGTTTATTAGTTCCTCTAAACTTAAATAACAATAGCTTCTATAGCCAATAGCTTGCGCTGTATTTAGCATCTTCGTGAATTTGGCATGTATTGTTATAACAATATATAAAACTGTTAATTAAACACTCTTTTGTTCTTTATAGTGCACTATTATCCCTCTATATATACGTGTCTCCTGCTATTCAGGTTCCCTTTACCGCGTGGTTACTTTGACTACCTCTATAGTCTCTGGCAAAATGACCCTATTTTCCGTAATTTATGCAAGCCCTATCTTTAAACTATTTTTCTTACTATAGAGTCCGCCTAAACGTCTTCTACTGCTAAGATCCCTGGTTTGGCCTCTACTCCTAGGTTCTTTAATTACTAGATCCTTAACCTTTAGGTTTCTATAGTTTATTTTCCTATCTCTAGGTTTCTTTGGTACCACTTAGGTCCATTAGCTCTGCGCCATTCTATAGTTTTTAACTCTATATCTGTTGTTGCGTACTCTGCGCCTTATATAACTATGGAACTCTATCCTAACCCTTCTTAGCCTGTTCCCTTTAATAGACCCCATTACTAACCCTTATTAACTGGTCTATTAACTCCCTTAGAGTATCCATATCTTCTATTAGGATAATTACATCCTAGACTTTAGCCTTAAGTCCCTATTTATACTGTGCTATAAGCGCCCTATCATTCCACTTAACCTACATAGCTAGTGTTTAAAACTGCGTTATATACTTAATTGCTAAAGTGCATTGTACTAAGTTCTAAAGTTTCCGTTCTGCTATTATAGTTGCTTTAGGGTCTCTAAACATTTATATTAACCGTTCTATAAATCCGTTCCAACTTGCAAACATATACCGTACGTCCGGGTTAGTAGTTGTTACACCGTTTACTTGTATCTCTGTAAGGTAAGGCTTAAACCACTCTAGAGCTCTTCCTAATAAGAACAGTCCTGCGTACGCTACTTGGTCCGTAGGTATTACTAACTTCGCTCCTTCCTGTATAACCTTAAAATGCATCTGCGTAAGAAACCCTTTGAGCTTTAACTTCTCTCCTAAGAACCGTTTAATTAAAGATAACTTAACCTTTGCTGCTCTAATTCCATTAATGCGTTCTTTAAGTAGCCTACTATTGTCCTATAAGTGATTAACCATTTCCTATAACTAACCTCGCGTAACCACTTAAGAATCCGTGTCTGCCACACTAGTATCTCCTAACCCTGAGGTCGTGGCTGCCGTCGACGTCGTCGTAACTAGTGCTTTAGGTGGCATGTTATTCGTCCTTGTTTAATACCGTAACCTTAGTAGTAAATATGTAACAAAACCTTGTAGTAGGAACTACGGTGGGTCCTATTATTAGGCTAGGTATGTAGGTAAGAACAGTTTAATAACGTAATAATAACTAGTAGAGTGGTTACCTAATAGATTAACTCCAATTATATTTTAAGATTTACTACAAAGAGAGAACTATCTGGGTAGGGACTATGGTCCTTTAAATACATAACTATACGCCTAAGAAATCCCTTCGCTCCGTAAGGTACGTGTGCTCCGTCTACTCTGTCACAGATTACACAGATTATACAGATTACACAGATCACATCACGTAACCTCGGCTACCATTCCTTGTTACATGGTTCCACCGGATCCATCCTAGACCGTGCCTGTATTAACCAACTAGCTTCCTCCGACTCTTCTCTAAGTAGTCGTAATATTGTACTTAAGCTGTCCGTAACACTTCTTAGCTAATAATACTTCTAGCCTAAAATAATAGACTTAGTTAAACGCTTTATAGGTATCTATTATAGTTATAAGTACGCTAAGGCCTTTAATATAAAGTACTAAGGATTATTATATCCTTTACTAGTACCTATATAATAATAGGCAGATATTACTATAAATTTCATTATCAACCTACTACCCTATAAACGATATAGCCGTACCTATAAGAATATCCTTATAATAATATACCGACTTATAAAACACGCCACTATATCCTAACTAAAGGCGTAGCTATTAGCGATATTGCTAATGCCTTTCTTTGTAAAGTTTACTAATTATATAGGTTATCTAACTCTATTACGTCTAATTAAGGTATATAGTTTAACTCTAATATATACAGGCGGATCTATTAACGCCTTAGCATCTTTGTTAAAATACCTATATCCTTTTACTATAAAACTGCTAAGTAACTAGAAAACGCTAATGCTAGTATAAAAGCGTACCTATAATAGGTAGTCCCCTATAGTTAGGATAACTAGGTAAATTACCTTCCGCTAGGTAAATTTATAGCAAATAACTATATCTTAGCCACTATAGAACTTACCCCGTTCTTTGCAAATAAAGGTTATTACCCCTAATCTAGTATAGAGCCACTAGAGCCTATTAATAAGAAACTGCTATATAGAAAACGCCTTAAGACACTATTTACTAATTAGTATATAAACTATATAAAAGACCTACTTGACTACTATAGGGGAGAAATAGCCTGGGCTTAAGCAAAGTAGGCCTACTTCGCTAACCATTATAGAATACTACCACCTAAAATGCGTGTTGGTGACTAGGTATAGTTAAATATACATAATATCTATATATAGAGGCCTATAAAGTTACTTAATTATAAGAATTTTAGCCCTTACTAAATTAAACAAGTTATTAATAGGGGAGCTATATATAAGCTAGAGCTCCTACCTACCCTAGCTACCCGTAGAGTATAGCCTATATTTTACCTATAGCTACTATACTTTTATTAGCCTAATCCCTTACCGGAATAGATACAGCCTAAACCCCTATTAGTATTAATCTAAAACGAGAATAAAGATAAAAACTATAAGGAGTAGACTATTAAATAAATTGTTAACTCTAAATACTATAGTAAAGGTAAAGGACGGCGGCTCTACTATAGAGCTATCTATATAGGATTTAATATAGATTAGCCGGAATAGTAACTATAGGAAGATTTTAAAAATGTAAAGGACCTAATTAGTAATTTCTACTACGTAAACCTATAGAAACTAGGCCTAAGTAGAGACTTTGTATCTAATCCTTTATAAAAGCCGTCTGTAACGGCGCCAGAGCGCATTACCTACTAAATTCTGCTAAATTCTACTATATAGTTAAACTGACCAATTATAATTTTCTATATCCAGCATGGAAAATCGTTATTAGCTCGCTTACTACTAGCGCCTTAGCGGTTAGCTCTATATCTTTACGTATATTAACCCTAATACCCCTTTCCCTTTTTCTTCTCTATACTTTAAGCTTTCCTTCTATATATATATAGCCACCATAGCGTCGCTAGAGCTCCGCCTCTATAAAAGGGGGGATAGTATTACGGAACCCTATTGCAGGTGCCCCCATAGGAGACTCCTTAGCAGAGCCCCGTGCTTCCGCGTATATCTCGCGTATAGCTTATATTAGCTATATATGGTATATTACCTCCTTACGCCCTTAACTCTTACAATTAACCGCGTAACGTCTTATAGTCTCCTTAAATATATATATTTAGTAGCTATTACCCCCATTCCGTAACACTTTATTAAGGCTAGTGTTACGACGCTAGTGGAAAACGGTGGATTGTGGTGGTGGATTGCGGCGGATAATTGCAGATAGTTTTTTACTGTTTTAGACAAGTCGCAGTTACGTGACCAGATGATCGTATAAGACCTTAAGCGGCACTACCCTTCTTCCCTTTCCTTTCTCTAGCTTTGGATCCTTGTTTATAGACAATCCAATTATATAGGCTTACGCGTCCCTCTTCCTGTGCTCGTGCCTTAATTAACTAAGTCGCTAATATTATCCAAAGCTCGTTACTACTCTTTCTTTCTAAGAAGGAACTTAAAAATATCTATAGACTATAAAAAGGACAAGGACATAGAATAGGACCCTAAGGATATTATAAGGACTATAAGGATAGGATAAAACCAAAAGAATACAAATAGAACGTAAAACCTAAGAATAGGACACGCACAGACTAGAACCCCTAGAAAATAAATAAACACCGGAAATTACCTAATATCTCTACTACCATGCCAAGAAATATAGTAGCTGGCAAAGCCGCTATAGGACCCGTAAATACGTCCAATAGTGAAATAGTCGCCGTCTTGACCCCCTAGGAAGAACTTATAGCAGCTAATGCCGAAATCAAGCAGCTTTAAGAGCTGCTTAAAACTAAAGACACCTCTACACCTAGTAAAGAGTTATTAGATACCCAAAGACTTACTATAGTCCTTAAGACCCTAGCCTAACGCACAGTATTAGTATTATTGCGGTCCGCGAAGGTTATAAACCCCCTATTACTTACAGACGGAACTAACCCTATATTTAATAATTGAAAGCTTTAACTGTAAGATAAACTTAAATTTAATACGGACCACTTCCCTACTACTTAAGCTAAAATGGCCTATATCTTCAGCCGTACCGGCAGGGACGCATAGACGCATTTACGTTCGCAATATGCCTAGGACTTAGCAGACCCCTTCCTCTTTAGAGAAGAGATAATTAACTACCTGTCTTCTATTTATAAGGACCCCTTTAAGATATAAAACGCCCGCCTTAATTATAAAGCCCTTAATATAAAAACGATAGAGACCTTTTTGGCCTTCTAGGCCCACTTTCTATACCTAGCCAGCCAAGCCTAAATTCCCTATAAAGACTTAATGCTAGACCTCTTTAATAAGCTTACCCTAGACCTACAGCGCGCCGTACTGCCAGTTTTTACTACTGTATAGATGCTAAAGGTACTTACAGACCACTGCCTGGCTATTAATTAAGGCCTCTATTAAATTAAGGCACGAGCTAAGCAGTACAAAGCTAGAAACTCTTTAAACTAGACTATAAGCACGGCCTATAGTGCCCTAGCACGATTAGCAACTCCTATAATACCAGCTATATAGCCCGCCATTAATTTAGCAGCTAGCCGCACAGCTAGCCCTACCGCAGGTCCGGCGTATACTCGGCCTATATATAGCGACTGTTATAGGACACCTCCGTGACACCTTATACACGTCCACCTGTCTCCACCGACGTAGCAATAAGAGACTTACCGCGAGACGGCAACCCGATAGCAATTTGCCGGAAATCTACGGCAATCTGACGGCAATCTGCCGCATTCTGCCATATTCTGCCAAAGTCCACCAAATTCTGCCAAGTTCCGCCAGGACCGCTCCTTAAATCCTATTCTACTCTGTGCACGTGTTGACCGAGCAACCAAACTAATAATATATCCCCTTTCTTCCCGTTTCCTTGCCTTCTCTCCTTACGCAACGTCTTAATTTTATTATATAGTTTATGTACATAGCTTAATAATATCTACTTTGCTATATATTATTACCACTTATACTTGCTCCGTAACACTATATTGCATTAAAAACCTATACTCCGCCCCGCCCCACCCCATCTAAAATGCAGAACAACCTTAAAGCCCCTATAACGGCCGCTAATATTATATCCGCACTCTAAAAACAATTGGCAAATATATAAAAGTCTTTTATAGACGCCCTTGTATAGAATAAGGCCGCTATAGCTAAACAATAAGCCGAATAAGAAGCACGGCACTAGGAATTAATGGAAGCACTTTAAGAAGAAGTCCGCACCTTTAGGGCACTTGTGTTAGGGCCCCAAGACTAAATACTAGCCTAAAAGGCTGCTAACGCGCCACCTATAGACGAGATAAAAATAATCAAATCTAGACCTAGCTCGTTGGGTACAAACCTTAAGCCAGCTGTGGATGTTTATCCTATAAATCTATCTACTGCACTATAACAATCTAAAAAACTACCAGGCCCCCTAGTGTTCACTAGTAAACAACAAGAGCTTCAATTATTCTTAAGCCGACTTAAGAATAAGCTAACTAGTAATGCTAACCATTACCCAACTAAAGCTAACTAACTCTACTATGCCCTAAGTTAACTAGGAGGAGACGTAGCTAACCTTATTAAACCTCTTTAGCCGAACTCAGTATAGAGCCTAGTTGTACTTTTTAAAGCTATATATGGTAACCCAAACCACCAAGCTATCACTTAAAGGAAGATAAATTATATAACTTAAGAAAAGAAAAGCTTCCTAGTATACTTCTCTAAATTTAACTGTTACGTAAAGGAAACAGGCTGGAACGACTCCGTACTAGTTAATAGCCTTATTAAATCCCTAAGCCCTAAACTAAAAACTTCCCTAATAGGTATAGACCTACTAGGAGCCCTTAACGCCTGCATAAACGTTATTAATAAATGGTATAATGATATACTACGCCTGACACCAAAGCCTGCTTCTTAATATAGTATAACAACCCCGTAAATATCTGATAAGTTATTATCCTAGCCCAAGCACCCTAACGCCATAGATATTAGCACAGGGACCCTAGGATACGCTCTACTAGGATCCCCTAAATAAGAACAACGTATTAAGCTAGGCCTTTACTTTAAATGCGGAAGTAAGGATTATATCTTAAGATACTGCTCTGCCCCTATACCCTAACACAACCTATAAACAGCTAACACTAATAACTGTTTACCGCCCTAATCCTCTAGCCGTTGCCCCTAATTATTATCTAGTTCCAACTTGTTATCCAGCAAGCACCACTTATAAGGATGAAGCTATAACTAACACGCTATGAGAACCCCGCCCTAATCGCCTCTAAAAGGAAGGTCTTAGAGCTAAGTCGCTCTCTAGGACAGCGCTGCCTTAGGATCTCGTTAAATGCATTAGATATTATAAACTCTAACTCTTGGGACCATAGCATAACTATTAACTGCCATCTTTGGCAGAACAATTAATAGGCTAATACTTAGGTCCTAATTAATATAGGAGCTAGTGGTATAGGATTTATTAATAAGATCTTTGTATAAAATAATGGTTTTACTCTAACCCCCCTTAACCAGCATATTAACGTATTTGGATTTAATAGCAAATGTACTGTTTTAGGCTGTATTACCTATATAGTATTCCTAAGACTCTAATACCTGAACCATAAGGAATTAATTAAGCTCTTTGTTACTACCCTAGGTTACCCAGTAATTCTTAGACAACCCTAAATAAAGCTATATAAGGTAACCATTAATTAGGACAACCTTAAGCTTCTATTTACCGCCTCCCGTTATAAGCAGAAGTGCCTTATAATTTACTGCTTAGACCTTAAACCAAAATCTGGAAAATCTACTAAGATCCACTAGTCTAAAATTTCCACCAAATTCCGCTGACCCGAGAATTCTACCAAATTCTACTAACCTAAGAATTCTACCAAATTCTACCAAGAACCCAGAAGTTATACTAAACTATATAAACCAACCCTAACTGCTATACCGCCCTAAACCAAGCTTAATATATAAAGGTACTAGAAGAACTGGTATTTTACTATAAAAAGGATACTTAAAGAACCTGAACCTAAATCTAATACTAACTCCGTACTTAATACTAAACCCAAATAAGAAACTGTATAAAAAACTAAGGATAATCTAAGCTCGCTTAATACCTTAGATATCTATATAATTAGAGCTACCCTATTAGCATGACTCGCTAGGAAACCAGAATATATAATCTTTACTATTACAATGGCCAATATTAAGAAGGCCTTAGCACTAAAGAAGCACACTAACCCTGCTACAAAAGTACTAGTAGAGTACTATAATTATCTAGATATATTCTTATAAAAGGAAGCCAATAAGCTACCGGAACGCCGTCTATATAATTATAAAATTATAGTTAAAGAAGGAAAATATCCTAGATTTGGACCCTTATATGGGATGTCTTAAAATAAACTTTAAGTACTATAGAAGTACTTAGACGAACATCTAGACAAAGGATTTATTAGAGCAAGTTCTTCACCCATAGCCGTACTAGTAATCTTTATTAAGAAACCTAGCGGTGGTCTATGCTTCTGTATAGACTACTAAGCTCTTAACACTGTTACTGTTAAGAACTAATACCTAATCCCGTTAATTTAAGAGACACTAAACTAATTAAGTAAGGCTCACTTCTATATAAAGCTTAATATTATCTACGCATTTAACCACCTCTATATTGCGAAAGGAGACAAATAGCTTACTGCATTCCGTACTCAATACAGATTATTTAAGTACTTAGTAATACTATTTAGCCTCGCAAATGCCCTAAGTTTATTTCAACACTTTATAAATAATACCCTGTACCTATACCTAGATGTCTTTTATACTGCTTATATTAACAACATCTTAATATATAGCAATAATCTGGCTAAATACCAAAAATATGTTAAACTGGTCCTATAAGCCTTGCGCGGAGCCGGCCTATAATTAGATATAGATAAATACGAGTTCCACAAAACGGAAGTTCGATACCTTAGACTTATCATTTCCATAGACAGCGTATAAATAGACCCTAAGAAAGTTAAAGTAATTATAAACTAGTAAGAACCTAAGCATGTTAAAGACGTAAGAGCCTTTATAGGATTCGCTAACTTCTACTAATGGTTTATTAATAACTTCTCCGCCCTAATTTTACCCCTTATAGCCTTAATATAAAAGGATAAAGCCTTATCTTTAACAAAGAATGCAAGAAAGCTTTTGCTTACCTAAAAGTTATATTTACTATTGCACCTATACTCTAACACTTTAATCTAAACTAAATAAGTGTTATAGAAGCTAACTCATCTAACTACGTTACTGGAGGCATTCTGTCTTAATATAACGAGGAAGGAGTATTGTACCCTATAGTATACTTTTTAAAATAACTAAGTCCAGCTAAATACAATTATGAGATCTATAATAAAGAACTATTAGCTATTATTAAATGTTTTAAATAATAGTGACCTAAACTAGAAGGCTCTGGATTTCCAATTAAGGTTCTTAGTAACTATAAGAACCTATAATACTTTATAACCATAAAGCAGCTAAGCCACCGTTAAGCCTGCTAGTTAGAATATCTATCCCATTTCCAATTCTCTATTATATACCACCTAGGTGTTTAAGGCTAGAAGCCTAATACCCTAACCTAATGTTTATAAAATGCACTAGCTTAAGAAGAAGCGCGCTTCTACTATAACCAGACTCTACTCTACCCCAAACTATTTAAACCCCCTACTAAAGATCTCTCAGTATAAGTCCTTAAAATAACCAATTAAACTGTTAAATAGATTATAGCTAACAAATACTTAAATAATAAGTTTATCTAAGACACGCTTAAGCTAATTTAAGATGGCGTTAGACACTTAAAAAGGATTTCTCTAAGCAAATGCAAAGCCCGTGGAGACCGCTTATACTACTAGAACCGCCTAGTAGTACCTAACCATAACAAACTCAAGCTTAAGCTCCTTAAACATGCACATAACCTACTAGTAGCCGGCCACCTAGGCTAAGGAAAACCCTTAAAACTACTCCAACAAGAATATTACTAGCTAAATATGTATAATATAATATAAAGGTACGTTTCTAGCTGCTATACCTACCAATAAGCCAAAGCTTTGCATAAGACGTATAATGGCTTTTTAAAGCCCCTACCTGTTCCGGACCAAAGATAGAAGGACATCTTAATTAACTTTATTGTTGATCTCCCTGTAAGTAAAGGCTGCACAAATATTATAGTAGTTGTAGACTAACTATCTAAGATAAAATACTTAATCGCCTACCCTAATATATTAGCGCCTGCCATTGCCTAACTATTCCTAGATTATATATAGAAACTCTACAGACTCCCTAAAACGATTATCTCTAATAAAGGTCGCTAGTTTATCTCCGCATTCTAGAAAGAACTAACTACCCAACTCCGCATTAAAGCACTGTTGTTTATAGCATACTACCTAAAAACGGATGATTAAATAGAACGTGTAAATGCTATAATGGAACAGTATATTTAAATATATACATTATATTTATAAGACGACTAGATAGACTGGCTTGCATTTACTAAGTTTACCGCAAATAACTCCGTCTTAGAAACTACGAAAGTCTCCCTATTTCTAGCTAACTACGGCTAGCATCTATAAATGGGTTTTAAACCCTTTAGTAATATTCCTCGTCTAACTTATTAGGCCTTACAAGTTGCAGAAGTAAATAAATTTATAAAGAAGATGGAAGAACTATAAGAGTTCCTTACTAACGAAATAACATAGGCCCAATCTGTCTACAAAGCCGCAGCAAATAAGAACCAAACCCCAGCACCGGCCTACTAAATTAGTAACTTTATCTGGTTAGATATAAGAAATCTAAACATAAAACGACCTACTAAGAAACTTAATTAGAAGAACGCCGGCCCTTATAAGGTTAAAAAGGCTGTCTCTCCTTATACCTACTAACTAAAGCTCCCTGATACGGTTAAAATCCACCCCATATTCTATACGTCAGTCCTTTACCCTACCGCCCTTATATTAGATACCCTGCCTAGACAGATCTAAGACCCTCCCCCACTAATTAAAGTAGATGGTAAGGATAAGTACTTTATTAAAAGAGTTAATGACATTAAGTATAATAAACAGAAATGTAAATATATATACCTTATAAAATAGAGAGGCTTTACCAAGCCTATATAGGAACCTATTGACTCTATAGGACTTATATAAGCCGCAGAAGACTTTTATAAACTCTACCTAGAACTACTATAGCCCTATCTTGCAGAAGCTCGAGTTTAAAGAGGGGGTACTATTACGGGACACCTCTGTAACACCTTATACACATCTACCTGTCTCCACCAACGTAGCAATAAGAGACTAACCGCGAGACGGCAACCCGATAGCAATTTGCCGGCAATCTACGGCAATCTAACGGCAATCTGCCGCATTCTACTATATTCTGCCAAAGTCCACCAAATTCTGCCAAGTTCCGCCAGGACCACTTCTTAAATCCTATTCTGCTCTGTGTACGTATTGACTAAGCAACTAAACTGATAATATATACCCTTTCTTCCCGTTTCCTTGCCTTCTCTCCTTACGCAACGTCTTAATCTTATTACATAGTTTATATATATAGCTTAATAATATCTACTTCGCTATATATTATCACCACTTATACTCGCTCCGTAACAGCGACCCCTATAAATAGGCCCTTAGTAATTAAGGAGCTTGCTTTTTATATGGCCAAAAGGACCACTTCGCCAAGGACTACCCAATAAAGGCAAAAACAGATAAGGTTCTATTAATATAGGAGAATAGCGCAGAGTTAGAAAAGAGGAACCCTAAAGGAAGACTCCTCTCTAGGGTTAAAAGGGATTAATATATCACATATTAATCTAGGTCGGCTAGTTAGTAGAAGAAGCTGCACTATCCCTTATACTTTATTTTGTAATAGATATTAAGTTTTAACCTCTGCTTTAGCTAACTCTAGAGCGAATGCCTTTGCCTTAATAGACACTTAATACGCTATAAAGCTGGCCAAATTTTTAAATACGCCCCTTAAGGAACTGCCTAAACTAGTTCCTATTTATAGGTATAATAGAAGAATAGGGCCACCTATTATAACTATCTTACAGATCCACCTCCGTGTTAATGGACGAAGGTAGTATAATATCCCCTTTCTTATTATGGACCTAGGAAGCCATAATATAATCTTAGGAAGAAAATGGCTAGCCTATTTAGGCTTATAGCTTAATATATAGAATAGACAGCTCCTCTGGCCTAAATCCCTACCCTTAACCCCTTCCTTTATAAAAGAAATCAGTATTATAATAGAGAACCTTATATAGCCCTAGATTAATACTATCTACCAAGCCAATGCTATGCGTAGGGACTAGGTCTTTAAGAAGGACGTATAGCTTAATCCGCAATGGATTTGTATACTACGCCGCCCCCAGACTACCTATATTACGCCCCCCGTACTAAAGACCTAGGAAATTAGTAGTAACCTAACTAAGTCCCCTATGGAGAACTTAGGCCCTATACAGCTACAAAGGAAGGCTAGGAATACTAGACGCTATACTAAACTAATAGACTAGAAGGATAACTTACGGAAAATAGAACGTGAGCTAAGGAAGACTATAAACCCTATACTACAAAATATGGCGCAATAAAAGTCTGTAAAGAAACCTACAGACCTTCCCCTGGTTAATATCCGCTGTATTAGCGCCGTAGGATTCTATTGGAACTTGGTCTAACCTAATACCATTACCTTTACCACTAGCTTATATAAAATTAATTAAATAATTAAGGAAAAGGAAAGCGAGCTTAGTGGATAGGAAAGTGAGCTTATAGATAAGTATCTTATTAATAACCTAAATAAAGGCTTTATTAAGCCTAGTTAAGCCCCTTTTAACTTACCTATTCTCTTTACTAAAAAGCTAAATAAAGGACTTTGTTTCTGTATTAACTACTACAAACTTAATAATATAACTCGCAAGGACCGCTATCTACTACCCTTACTTAATAAAACTCTAGCCCAAATAAGTAGAGCTAAGATCTTTACTAAGCTCAATATCTGTTAGGCTTTTTACCAGATTAGGATAGACCCTAGATTAGAAGATCTTAGTATATTTTGGACCCATTATAGAATATATAAATGCAAAATACTTCCTTTTAGATTAACCAATGGACTAGCTACGTACTAGCGGTATATAAACAATATACTCTTTAACTACCTTAATAACTTCTATACAGCCTACTTAGATAATATTATAATCTACTCTAAGAACGAGTTAAAATATAAAGAGTATATCTATAAAGTCCTATAACAGCTCCGTAAGGCCAGCCTCCAGGCCGATATTAGGAAATTAGCATTTAATATTAAGCATATAAAGTACCTAGGGTTTATTATTAGTATAAATAGAATTAAAGCAGACCTAGAAAAGACGGCTATAATTAACTAATGGGCACCCCTAAAGACTATAAAGGGGGTGCAGTTATTCTTAGGGTTCTATAACTTCTACTAACGCTTTATTAAAAACTATAGTAGGATTACCTAGCCCCTAAGCCGACTTACCTAAAAGAACTAACCCTTTTACTTTAACACCGCATATAGACAGGCCTTTAATAAGCTTAAGAAATGACTAGTCTCCGCCCCCCTACTTGTCCACTTTAACCTAAAACGGCCCTCTATATTAGAAACTAATGCCTTAAACAGCGTAATAGCTAGCGTTTATTCCCAAAAGTAACCTAACGGAAAATAGCACCCTATTGCATACTATTCGAAGACTATAATAGATACTAAGCTAAACTACCACATCCATAATAAAGAAATGCTAGCTATTATCTCTAGCTTTTAGCACTGGCGTATATAGCTAGAGGGGACCCCTAAGCCCATTAAGGTAGTTTTGGATTATAAGGCCCTAGAATACTTTATAATAACTAAGGCCCTTACAGCCCGGCAGGCACGCTAGGCAGATATCCTATCTTAGTTTAACTTCTTAATTATATATAGACTAGGCACTACAAACCGTGTGGATACTCTTATAAGGCGTAAACAGGACCTAGATAACTAAACGGCTATAAAGATCTTATTACGGACCTAGACACTACTATAACCAAAGCACCTCAACCCCTAAATATAGGCAGAACTAAATACGGACCCTTTAAACGCTAAGATATATCCCATTAACTCTATAGAACTTAACTTTATTAATAAACTATTGTAGGCAAACTATATAGCCCCTTCTCTATAGAAGTACCACAAAAAGGTAAAGGACGCTACTAGCCTATGGTCCCTTAAAAATAGACTACTTAAGCACTGGGAACAGCTAGTAGTGGCAAAGGAATAGAATTTATGGACTTAGCTTATTGCCAAAGCATATACTTAGGTCTCTACGGCCCACCCTAGGAAAAATAAGACCCGCAGAATTATTAGCGACCGCTACTACTGGCCCAGAATGGTTATAGATATTAACCACTATATACAGAACTGTAACAACTGCCGTAGGTTTACAATTCTACAAGATAAAACCCTAGGGCTATTAAAGCCACTCCTAATACTAGAATGCCCCTAGCAGTATATCCCTATAGACTTCTATAAGTTACCTATAGACCGCGACGGATATAATATGGTTATAATCCTAGTTAACTGCTTTAGTAAGCGCCTATTCTTAATCCCCTATTATAAGAATATTAATGCTAAAGAGGTGGCCCAACTATATATCTACTATATCTACCAAATTTATGGACTACCGGATATTATTATATCCAATTATAGGCCGTAGTTTATATTAGCCTTCTAGAACAAGTTCACCTAGATTCTAGGCATTAGGCTAAAGCTCTCTATAGTATACCACCCCTAGATAGATAGTTAGACGGAGATTATAAACTAATACTTGGACCAGAGGCTTCAGCCCTTTATTAACTACTTTTAGGACAACTAGAGCAAACTACTACCTATAACAGACTACGCCTAGGTAACCCTACCCTATAACTCTATAGGGTTTACACCTATTTAGCTAGAAATGGAATACTTACCCTATATAAGCTTTAACTAGGAGAGACCAGAAGGACCACAGACTATACACGAAAAACTATCTTATAAGGAAGCATAGTAGTATACGAGACGCTTAGAAGAAGCATAGATGGTAGCCTGTAAGAACCTAAAGAAGGCCTAGAAATTAATAGAACAGCAGGCAAATAAGCATAGGCGCAAGCCTAACTTTACTATAGGTAATAGGGTCTAGGTTATAATAAAGAACTAAAAGATAGAACGGCCTAGCCATAAGCTAGACTATAAGATGGCAGGACTATATAAGATCCTTAATAAAGAAGGCAACTTATATAAGGTTAAACTCCCAGACTTAATTAAAGTCCACCCTGTTTTCTTATTAGATAAGCTATGGAAAGCTATAAATAACCCACTACCTAGATAAAAGAATAAGCCTCTACTACCAATTTAAGTTAATGGCGACAATGAATAGGAAGTTAATAAAATACTAGCCTATAAACTAGTACAAGGAACACTAAAATACTGTGTTTAATGAAAAGGTTACAATCTAGACCTAACCTAGTACCCTGCCTAAAACTTTATAAGTTGCTCCCAGAAGCTTAAAGAATTCTATAACTAATACCCTAACGAGCTAGGACCCCCAAAGTATCTAGATAAGTGGATAGAGTGCTAGTATAGTGAAGATAATAAGCTACCTGTTAAGTATAAAGATAAGAATACCCCATGGACATACAAAGCCTGAGGGCAGGCTTTTTTGGAGGAGGGGGTAATGTTACGGCGCTAGTGGAAAATGGTGGATTATGGTGGTGGATTGTGGCGGATAATTGCAGACAGTTTCTTACTGTTTTAGATAAGTCGCAGTTATATAACTAGACGATCGTATAAGACCTTAAGCGGCACTACCCTTCTTCCCTTTTCCTTTCTCTAACTTTAGATCCTCGTTTATAGACAATCCAATCGTACAGGCTTACGCGTCCCTCTTCCTGTACTCGTGCCTCGATTGACTAAGTCGCTAACAGCTAGCCCCTAGCCTATATACCTAATAGATTAATTTCTATATATAAATAAGGTAAGTAATTCTAAAGCTTTACTTATATATAGGAGACGGTTAAAGATCAGCCAAGCAGCCTTAATAAAAAACCTTAACCTAAGTGGGAAAAAGGACCTTATTAGAAAGGAAAAGATTATCTACTAGTAGAATTAATCGCGTACAATCTATATAAGCTATAGCTCTTAAGGTAAGCCGAAGCTTTAAGATTATATAGGATTTATATAAGCTGTAGCTCTAAGAAACAATCGCTTAATTAAGTTTTAGTAGCCCTTAGCTAATAACTAAAGAATCTCTAGGTTACAGCTATAGCTTTTAAGGTAAGCTATAGCTTATAAGATTATATAGGATCTTTAAGCTAAAGCTCTTTAACGAGCTGTAGCTCTAAGAGATAATTACTTAATTAAGTTTTAGTAGCTCTTTAGCTAATAACTAAAGGCTTTTTAGGTTAGAGCCATAACTTTAAAAGAGGTTATATTAAATCTTTAAGCTATAGCTCCTAAGCGAGCTATAGCTCTTAGGCAAGCCGTAGCTCTATAAGAGACAACCGCATATAGTTAAGTCTTAGTAGCCTTTTAGCTAATAACCGGAAACTCTCTAGGGGAGCCATAGCTCTAGGTTATATTTAATCTGAAAGCGTATAGTAGTAGCTATAGCTTTAGAAGCTAGCCGTTAGTTCTTTAAATAGCCATTAAATAGCAATTAGATAGCCTCTAAGGTAGCTATATCTCTTTAAGGGCGTTTAACCTTTTACGACCTAGTAGTGGAACCTACTTTTGTTGCAGTAAACCGCGGTTGGCCTATAGAGTGTTATAAGCTAGCGTAAATCCCCCTTAACTCTTGCCAGATAGCCTTTAGGTAGCAGTTAAATTACCTTTAGGTCGCCGTCAGGGCAGAGCTGCACCGCTGCACTGCCAATTGTATATAGGTATACTAATCGCCAGGAGGTAATCGCGTACAATCTAGATAGCCCCTAGCTCGTAGCTGGGTAGCTACCGTCTCCCTTATCTCCTAATTCGTATCTATTAACCATTATGCGGATGCGATCTGCCAGACGTCTACCGGTGTAGCTGCTCTGCAGTATACGCGATCGTCCTAGGTAAGGTAGAGGACCTAATCCGTATTCCAACTAGCCGTTATGCGGATGTGATCTGCCAGGCGTCTACTAGTGTACCCACTATATCGCAGTGAACGCGATCGTCCTAGGTAAAAGTGGAGGATCGTGAAATTGCTCGAGGGCGAAGCCCTCGGCTTGCTACCGGCCACTACCCGCAAGGGTATAGGATCGGTTCAAATATAAGGCATACTGTGGTATCCGGGCTAAGTTTTGCCCATGGGCGTTTTGTGGCTTAATTAGCGCAAAATTAATTACCTATCAGAAGCTTCCAGTGGGTATTACGTGATCTCTATATTATGGTATATTATAGCCTTCCCTTTCGTATTATACGAATTAAGCAAACTATAGATATCCCTTCTACTCCCCATTATACAAAGCACCTTAATTGTAATTAGCGCCTTTAAATCCAAACTCCTTAAAATGCTGGCTTTAAATATTAACAAATTTAGGAACATCTTGGACACTTATTTTATTAAATACGGAATGCTTGCCGCGCTAGCTGTCCAACTCTAAAAAAACGCTCTGGACGACCTCCTTCTCTATTAGACGAACAGGTTAATAAAATTGAGCTTTTTATTATATTAAAACGCTCTCACTGGCTTCTCTTATATAAGCGACTTACTACTAGGCCATTTAAGGAATTTAATATTGGTTAGGAAGTAATTAAAAATGCTTTAGAATAACAAGGATATAAACGTTATATTGCTCGTTAAAAGCCACCTCTTTTAGAGAAAAATAAGCAAAATCGGCTTTAATTTGTATACAAACATGTAAATTAGACTTAAGATTAATGGTGTCTTATTCTTTGGATAGACGAAATATGGGTTACTGGTATTTTGTATAGGAAATAATATATTACCCATCGTTCTGGGGAGGAACTAGATCTAATATGCGTCCTAGATTGGATATAACGTCCTAAAGGTTGGATGTTTTAGGCTTGTTTTAATGGAGTAGAAAAAGGGCCTTGTTTTTTCTAGGAGAAAGAATGGGGGAAAATTAATTTAGAGACTTATTGTAATTAGATTGTTCCTCTTATTAATAGCTGGTTATAGATGAGACCTTAACTAAAGCTAATGCAGGATAATACTCCTGGATATGCTGCAGTGGCTATAATAAACGACTTATTAGAACATGGTATTATTCCAATTTTCTGGCCAACTTTTAGCCTAGATCTTAATCCAATTAAAAAGATATGGAATTGGAATTGGATTGGATTAAACGCGAATATGGAGAGCAAAAATGGACTTATTTTGAGCTCCGTAAAGCTGTTAAGGCTGCGTGGGATGCAATTACCGTTAATTAGCTTAATGAGCTGATTGATTCAATGCATCAACGCTGTCTGGATATAATTGCAGCGGGGGGGGATTATACAAAGTGGTAGTTTATGTAATTAATACATGAGATTAATAATAACGTGGCTTGAGTGGCGTGATTAGCGTATGGGCAAAACTTAGCCCGGATACCACAGTAATCGCTAGGGTGTACGGTAGGGAGCAGACAAGCCGAGTATGAGTTACAGGAGAGTCGATGGAAGAGGACGATATGGTAATAAGGGTAGGCAATAGCCTCGTACAGAGACGAACAATGAGGAAGGGTTGCAAGCCCGAGGAGCATATAAGGAGGTGCCAGGCCTAGTCGAAGGCTAGGCCTTGGCCACCCCTGAGAGCCCTCGGGTAATGCACGAGTAAGGGGCAAAAAGTACCCTTACACCAATATTGCAAATTGTTGTTGTGGGTGGCACTAAGCTCCGACCATGCCCGGAGCTTCGGCGCTCCGATCTAGCCAATCAGAGCCCGGCTTGGCGCAGTGACTTTCTACTTTGACTTTTTACTGGGGGGTAAGTCCCCAGTTGATCGGTCAGTCTCCCCTTCGAAGGATGTCGCTCGCGTCGCAGATCGGGTGTTCTTCTTCGTTTCCTTCGCAGTGTCTTCCAACTATCGCGCTGTGTCTCGGACCTTACTGGTGGGCTTCACCACCCGACTCAAACGCTTCGGTGTCGAAAAGGGGGCGTCCTGCTCTCCACCCCACTGGTTCTGTCATAACGGGAGACTAAATCACCTCCGCACGCACTTTCAATTGGGGCACAACAAAGCTTTTTAACACAAAACCTCTTGACCAGGTTTCCGGTTTTCTTAATATCAGTACAGAATGTAGTCTGAGCGTGATCCCTTGGACGGTACAGGACTTGCTGGAGTTCATGGTTGCCGACATTTGACCGCTCTCGGAGGCCGTTCAAGCATATGTGGACTCCAAGTGGCAAAGAAGCAAGTGCCTTACTGACTTGGTTTCTGTCGATCGGGAAATCAAGAATGAGAAAGTCTGTCTATTCAAGCTGGCTCTAGGAGCCTATATATACATAAGGTAGCGAAAGGCTGACAGCGATGCTGACAACGACGATTCGTAATCGTATTCGTAATCGCCGCCGGTTGACAGTTTCTCTAAATACTCCGACTTCGATCAGATGGGAACTCAGTTCATTTTGAACCAGGCAACTAAGGACAAACAGGTATCCATAGTACCATATATTATTTCAACATTCTACGCCGAAGTGGGTTTATGACCGACGAAAAAATGGGAGAAACTGTATATCTACTGGATATTTCAACGCCTCTCGAGCTCATCCTTGCGTTTCTGAATCAGATAGTAGTATCGCTGCATCTCCATGGGCTTCGTAGGCGCCCTCTCACCCCGGAAGTTACCCTTTCCGTGACCATCGAAATGGACCTTCCAGGCTATCGAAAGGTTAGGACCTCAAACACAATCAAATTTTCAGGCAGGAAGAGGGAAAACTTACTGCTAGCGTCGAAGCTAAGGTAAGACCAGCTGTCGTTGAGATAGGCCTTCTCGGTACCGACGCGGATCGTCTTGACCTGACCCATCTGGCCTGGCGCCGGACGTAGCTGCTTGAGATCGGCCGCGAGCTTCACGAGTCCGGTAACGAAGGCGAGCGCGACGTCCTTGGCTAGGCACTCGTGCTGACCGTAACTGAAGGCATTGACAACATCCGTCTTGCGCTTCGCATCAAACTTGTCCGCGTTGGGGACTTCTGATGGGTTGCGTCCAGCATCGCCCTAGAATGCGGTCAGAAATCTCTTGTCATCTATGAGAGAGCAGGGAGAGGGCCGGAAAGGAGCGCTGAACAAACGCTGCGGAAACTTAAACTTACAAGCATCATGACGACAAGATTGCCAGGCTGGACCGACTTGCCCTCGAGCTCAGCCGGCTGCGTCGCGACGCGAACGTTGCGCTGCGAGCTCGTGAGACGCTGAGCCTCGGCGACGTAAGCGTGGAGTATGCTGTCATCGCCCTTCTGAGCGAGGCTCTGGACTTTGGTCCAGATGGACGCATTCTCAGGGCGCAGGAAGAACTCCATGACTTCGTAAAACTACGAAAGGATTAACACCGCAAACGACTCATCGCCAATTAACAACAAGCACTTACCGAAGTGACGGGGACGCCGACACCGCCAAAGGCCGTCAGCCACAGACTGTCAACAACCTGCTCGGCCGAGTTGCCCTGGGCCAGCAGCTCCTCAACGAGCTTGTAGCCGCAGGAACGCAGGGAGTCCTTGATGTAAGCCTTGCGGGAGAGCTTGCTGGATATGGCTGAAGCGATGCCAAGTCCCAAGCCGCGGCCGAGGACGACCTCGTCAACTAGCTTGCGGGTTGAGTCGATCACGGCCTTGGCGCCCTCCTGAGCACGGCGGCGGCGGTTCCAGGCTTGGCCGGGGTCGTTGTTGTTGACGCCCCAGATGCGGATATTATGCAGGTGCCGATAGAGCTCGGCGGTGCTGAGGGTGCCGCCCGGGTTCTCGTCAGAGCGCAAGTCGAAGTAGAAGAGGTCGGCGAGAAGCCGGGTATTCAGCGGAATGGCGACGTCGCGAATCAGATCGATCTGGTCAAGGCCTTCCTTGAGCGTGAAGGTCTCCTTCTCGATTAGCTGCGCACCCACGCGCTCAATGAACTCATGCACCGCGTTGTGCAGGTTCGGGATCTTGCCCATCGCCTTGGTGAAACTGGCGCGATGGGCATGATTGCGAGGTTCGTCGCCTGCCAGCATGAACCAGCTCACGTCCTTCTTCCCCGGGAACAAGGAGTTGAGGGGCTGGAGCCAGGGCACAACGAACTGCTTGGGGTTGCCGAGTGTCTGCTTGATGGCTGCATTTGTGAAGATGACGACGGGCTTTGCCGGCGGCTTCGGGTCGTCCAGAGTGTACTGGTCCAAGGTTCCAAGCTCTTTGGCGATCTTCTCGTTGGCCTTCTTTGTGTACATGGGTTGCATGACGGCCACTGAGTTGAAGGGGAACCAGCCAGGAACGCCTCGCTGGATGAGCTTGTACAACATGGACCCGCCCAGCGTCTTGTAGTCCTGCTGCACCTCGTTGTAGCCCCAGCTTGTCAGGTTTGCGACTGTGTAGTCGATAGTGTTGAACCTGTCTGAGCGCACGAGTGTGACGGCGTCGGAGAGCACAGCCCGACCGACTGAGTATGTCGGGCAGATACCGCTGCCCGGGTTGCGGACGGGTTTGATGTCCTCAATCATAAGGCCTGGGTAAAGCTCCACCATATCAGGGTCTGTGTACAGCTTCTCGAGGATGTTCGCAATCTCAGTGTTTGAGTTAATGTCGCTGAACTTGTCATATCGCTTGAGTCCGAAGAACTCGCGGAACTCGTTCAGTGACGCAACCTGCCATTTGCGGGCTTGATTGATACCTAGAATCTCGACAACTTTGAGCGCTTTTGGGACCATGCGGGCACCAAAGATACCGGCGGGGTCATCCATGGCCTCTTTCAGAATGCGTACAAGGTCCTTGTCCTTGAACGTTCCGTCCGCTTGACGCTCCAGGCCGTCAAACGTTCGAGCACTAGGGTCCTTGGGGATGCTCTGCTCAAAGGTGAGCAGGGCCTGACCGAGCTCGGCCCAGCTCACATTCTGCAAATCGTCCGCGTTGCGACCCGGGAAAAGCTTAAGGAAGAAGTTGTTAATCCAGCGCTCGTCCTTCTTGGAAATACACGAGTGGAACCGGTACAACAAGTTGAACTCGACGCTAACCTGATTGCCGATGCCGCGCGGCACACCATCACTATCAAACTGCTTGCCGGTCTCGGCCCGCGGGTCTAGCGTCCAATCGCTCTTGGAGTGGTGCGTGTTGGTGATGGCACGCAGATAGTCATGTAAGCAAATGTTGATGTACAGCCCGCCAACGATCAAACGAGCAGTGTTGAAGAGGTCGTGGTCCTGTTTGGCCATGGCCCGGGCTTTGTCCTCGGGGCTGGCATCGGGCGTACATGCCAGCGTGAAGCGCCCATTCTCGTTGATCTTCAGCAAGATGTCGGCAACGTAGTTATGGAAGCGGTTGTAGAGGACTAGCATAACGTTGACACCTGCAGGCTGCCCAAGCAGGCGTTTCTCGTGGAAGGTATCGGCCTTCAGCTTGCCCTCTTTCATGGAACGGATCTCCAACTGATCCCTGAGGGATGAGCCGTACAGGGGTGCCAGGTCAAGATACGACGATGTATCAGACTTGTTCATGTCCGTACGACTAGTGCGGAAGATGTCATGGGTGATGATGGATGCATGGTAGAAGAGCATGGACGAGATGCCAGCTGGGTTCTCCGTGAAATTCTTCTCATCACGAGCCATCAAAAGGTCAAAAAGCAGACCTGGATCGGGCTTGACACCGTGAAGGCGCTTTGCGGGTCTGACCGACTTGGCATAGGGCGTACCGGCCCTCCCCAGGTTGGGCTCGAGGATATTGTTGAAGCTCCCATCGGGCATCCGGTATTGATGAAGACCATCAGGCGCTCGTGGGACCTGCTCACGCAACATAATGTCGCTGTCCGGGGCCTTGAACTCGATCGTATTGTAGGGCTCGCTATCGCGCTTGTGAGCCGGCTCCTTGGAGTTGACGACCTCATACTTGACATCACCGCCAACATAGCTCAGTGGTGGATGCTGAAGATTACTCCAAAGCGTGTCGATGAGCTTGTTGGTGAGCTGAGTTCTAATGTTCGACGTAGAGGGCAGAGAAGTAAGAACGCCAATCAAGAGCTCGGTCGTGCTGGCTGTCGTCAGAACTGCTTAATCAGACCATAATTTCTACTTACCCCTTCTTATCATCAAGAGGCTCTCCCTTCTGCAACAGTTCCTTGATAAGGCCTGCGAGCTCTGTTACAGACGCCTGGCTCCGAACGCCGGCATAGTCTTTCAAGAGATCTGTGGCAATCTTGAGGGGATCGGCAAAGAGGTTAGTTGATTTCTGTCGAGACTCTCCATAGGCCTCGCCGACCTGAAACTTCTCGTTGAATGACATGGTTGTGTCTCAGAACTGGCCTTGTTATTGTGAAAGACACGATATAGAGAACACAAGTAGGGAAGCCAGGTTCTTCTTATTCCGGCATTACCTCTACGACACCCCCATTTATATAATAGATGATATCAACTGGCGTCTATCTCCGCTGACCTATCAGGCGAGAGACATAATTTTCCCCTCTACCCGCAACCTGCAACTCGGTGGCGGACATAAGAACTGATCCCCGTGGCCCGTATGTTGCAGGGTGGTGATTTTCCTGTCTAGAATATTGGAGGTCGATAGAGTCGGGTGAATGGAATGGATGGCAAGTGTCGACAGAGTTGCGGTGAGTAGAACCGGGTGAGTGGCAGCAAGGATCGGCAAAAAGCGTATTGCGCAAGCTGAAGTCCGAACGATCGGTAGCGCTTTCAACCGGATGCGCCAGGATGGTGTATATAAGTGGGAATCTGACCCAGAAAAGCAAAAAGTCATGCTGCAGGGACTTTCACAAATCTACAGCTCTGCAGTGTCACCTTTTCTCACGCAACCTCTCGCGCAACCATTATGGACCCACACCTTCGATCCGAACATGAGCATGGTAGCCGCGTGGTTGCGGCAGGGTCGGAGGCAGCTGTCGAACGGACAATCAGGTATGAGAACTCTGTCTATTAAAGAGGGCTCCAGAGCCTCTATATATACACCGGATAGGTAACAAATAGGTTGCAAATAGAATGACGACTACGTCGTCATTCGGTAATGGAAACAGGTATTTAGACATTCGATGAGACATTCGACGAGACATTCGATGAGACATTCGATAAGACATTTGATGAGACATTCGATAAGACATACGAGGAGACATACCACTCACCGACCCTTGCTCCGCGCCTCCCAGTCCTTCCTCTGATGCCGAGGGTGACGTCTTCGTAACTCTGCGCTGTGCTTGATTTAGCATCTCGCCATGAGACATGCGCGACCCACACCAATTGACGGGGATTAGTGACTCAGTTGTTCTCAAGCGCCTCGGTGCCAATGCTGTATTCATGTTTAAGCGAACTTGGTCAATTTCTTTTCCCGCGGTCAGGTTTGAGGAATTCATGGTCATAAATCAGTGTAGTTTCCACCGACGAATTCGGGGGAACTGGACTAAACCAACAGTCGGACCTACTTCCTCCCTTTCTATACCCAACGACATCTTCCTACAGCGTCACTAGAGGCAAGGATCTCTACGATATACCATGGCAACCCCTATGAGTCACTCAGGCAATCGTCTCGTTTTGTGTTTTGACGGCACTGGAAACAAATTCACTGGCAATGAGTCTGACACCAACATCGTCAAGATATTTCAGATGCTGGATAGAAATACCGGGAACCAATATAACTACTATCAGCGTAGGTTTACCTTCTAAGGTTAGAAACGGAGCTTGTGGGCTAATTGGGCTGGACAGCTGGCATCGGGACATATGTCGAGAATCAAATCTCAAATTCGTCAAGCGGGGGCATGTTTATCAGATTGAAATCCTTCTTCACCACTTCCCTTGACCAGGCGATTGGTACCTCCTTCGTGCACCATGTCATCGCTGGCTACAAGTTCATCATGCGATACTACAATGACGGGGACAAAATCTACATCTTCGGTTTCTCTCGTGGGGCATACACTGCCAGATTCCTTGCTGAAATGATTTCAGAAATTGGTCTCCTCTCACGAGGCAATGAGGAGATGGTCAAATTTGCCTGGTCCACGTTCAGCGACTTTCAACGGTCTAAGAAGGGAGACATTGTCTTCCGTAATTTCATGGACAAGTTCAGCCGCACTTTCTGCCGCGAAAAAGTCAAAGTACATTTTCTTGGTCTTTTTGATTGCGTAAATAGTGTTGGCCAGTTTGAAATCTCATTCTTCTACAAGTCATCTCCATATATTCCGGATTCCCCGGCCGTTCACATCCGCCACGCTGTTTCTATTCATGAGCGTCGCTTGAAATTTAAGCCGGCGCTTTTCATCCTCGACCCATCTCGAAAACCAACAGATGATATTAAAGAAGTTTGGTTCGCGGGAAACCACGCCGATATAGGCGGAGGTTGGCCCTGCAACGAGAACGACTATCTGTTGTCTGACATTGCTCTAAAGTGGATGGTAGATGAAATTTTGGAACTGAAAGAGGCCGAGAATGCCTTGGCATGGCAAAAGACGGAAGTGGATGACGTTCATAAGCACGAGGCACGGGTTGAAAGCGGGCTGCTTCTAAAGGGCACCGCACCAAAAGACAGAGAAACGCAACGACAGTCTATCAAGAAACTTGTTCATGATATGCTCGTATTTGGTGGGGGGGCGTCGGCCTTTGCCACATGTTGCTGGTGGGTTCTAGGTAAGTTCGCTCTTCTATTGACGCTATTCATGATCAGGACAATTAATAACTCATTCCCCCTATAGAGGCCCTCCCATTCTTTTCCCGATATGAGCTTGAGGGCCAAGATTGGGTTCCTAGATACTGGCCTCCAAACTTTGGTGCAAGTCGCGACATTCCCGTCGGTGCCGAAATCCATCACACGGTGCAACAGATGCGGAAAGAGGGCATTCTGATGGAGAATCAGATGCCTAAAATGGGCGGCGACGGTGTGCCATCTTGGAGCCCTCTGTTTTCTGCTTTCCTAGGGATGTTCCGAGGGAATTTGGTGGCACCAGGGCTTCCAATGGTGTGGCCTACTATTAGTATACTATCAGTATCACTATTAGTATACTATCAGTATCACTATTAGTATACCACACTATTATAACCGTGTAAAAAGGCATAGTTGATGGTTTGTATTGATTAAATCTATTAAGCCTACACGCGTTGTTCTGATCCTGGTGTTCCGCACGGACCACTTGCTTTTTTGTGGACGTTGGCGGGTTAAGGGATAATTTAGTTATGATTTCACTATAGCCTCAAATGGTCCTTTCCTCTCGCTACTATAAAATTCGTTTCCTGAAAAGGAACAAATTATCCTATTATGGATATCGCCGTGTCGGGCACAAGCGTTAAGTTAGACAAGGAGAAGTAACCTCTCCTTCTGCTTAGGGGAAGGTAGCATTCAGCTCTAATAGATGGACATTAGATATTAACGTAGTCAGACCCACCGTTAAATACGCTAAGGCCACAAGACGATTAGGCCTAGAAACTAAACAGGAGAATTAACCGCCGCCCTTAGCTTAGTGATGTAACAGGTCTGGTTCGCTTATTGGTTGGTTGGTTGGAAAGGCTTCAAAATCGCAACCGGTTTGGGGCTTTGATTGGCATGCAGCTGGTTGGTTTTAAAGCTCTCCAATTAACCGGGTAACCAGCTAAACTAGTAGAGTTAGTATAGGCCTTTGGTGGTGGTGATTTGGGTAAGAGCGCACGCCACATATAGGGGAGCCGAAGCCACCAAATCGTGAAGATCTACTACCTTATTTCCGGATACTATTTTGAGAGTTGAGCTTGGTGTTATGCGTCGCCCATTTCTACGCGTTGCCTCCCTCTCGCGTCGCCCTAATGCCTTATCCTTATTACCCTCATTTCTACCTATCGTCAATTCGGTGGAGGCTTTTATTATATCACCAGTCGGCCGTTACGTAGAGGAAGAAGTGGCTTTATAAGTTAGTAGTCACTCTACGGGTAAGGCTTCTGCCACCTCTTAAAAGCGCGCCAGCTAGAGCTCTAGTAGTTAACGAATAAAGCGCTAAAAGGCGAAGCCGGATGTAGTTCCAGCAGAGCCTCTCACCTATTGCAAAGTTAAGTCTAACTCAGATCCGGAGCCCCTACCGGGGCAGGCTTCTGCGCAAACTAGAGTTGAGATATATGGCTAGTGGTACAGAAGGCGAAGGCCTGTATAACATCGATGAGGGATAAGGGCGATGAGAGCCAGGAGGAAGATAAGGGCGATGGGGAAAATACTGTCAAATATATCGTTGTCGACAATTAATCGCAACTTAATACTATGCCAAGCCCTACAATATATCAAATATCATCTGGTTGAACCGGTTGAACCAGTTCGCGAACAGGTTCAGAGCTTTAAATAGGCTATTGGTTGGTTACAGAGGTCAAATTTGTAACCAACCGGACCAGTTACATCACTGCCTTAGCTGTAATGCCTATTTTTATCTCTAAACTATATTAACCATACTAACGTGACTCACGGGGTTTTGCTCGTCCCTGGGTTTTGCTCGCGCTAGTAGACCGCCTGCCTTTTTAGGCTGGTGGGCTTCCTAAAGTAGAATATTGCCACCTCCGAACTTGGAACATTAACTTATCAGCAAGCGGGCCACCCACCAAAAATTATAAAAATTGTAGTATAATATCTTAACAACCACTTAATAATAACTTCTAAAAATTTAAATTTAAACTTTTATACACACTCTACAGCTCCTATTAAAGTTGCATAGTAATTAGTTAAGTAGTTTTTAAGA